>JACCDP010588752.1_pt1 | contig 26513 bp, 40 predicted proteins | sample 7445841 | NCBI WGS metagenome assembly JACCDP01 (sample SAMN15323441, study PRJNA562643) | freshwater metagenome | isolation source: river surface water | place: USA:Blue River Watershed | collected 2017-08-17 | reverse complement strand
CTACTAACGTAGATGCCTTTAATCGTCTAGTGGTAGCGTCTCCCTATACGCTATTTGACAGTCAGAACCGTTTTGCGATTGACAATCAGTTTGACACCAGCACGGCTACTGGGGGGTCTACTACCTATTTGCCTAACGAGTCCAGCGTTCAATTAAGCGTTACAACGAGCAGTGGCTCTGAGGTAGTTCGCCAGACTTATCGAACCATGCCATACCAGCCAGGTAAGGGTCTTGGACTATTGGCTACATTTGCTATGAACGCTGGTAAGACTGGATTGCGTCAGCGGGTAGGTTACTTTAATACCCAAAACGGTGTGTTCTTCCAGCAAAACGATACGACTTTAGCTTTTGTTCTGAGGACTTATACCAGCGGTGCGCCTGTAGACACGGTGATTACCCAAGCCAACTGGAACGGGGATAAGTTAGACGGTACTGGACCGACTGGTCGGGTGCTTGATGTAACTAAAACCCAGATTCTAGCGATTGATTTTGAGTGGCTAGGGGTAGGGGATGTGCGATGTGGGTTCTTTGAAGATGGCAAGTTTGTTATCTGCCATACCTTCCATAATGACAACGTAAACACTTCGGTCTATATGACCACGGCTATCTTGCCTGTCCGCTATGAGATTAGCAATACGGCTGGTACGGCTTCAAGCTCGTCTATGAAACAGATCTGCTCTAGTGTTTACTCCTCTGGAGGTTATGAACAGACCTCGATTGACCATGTGGCTAGACGCACAACGGTACTTGGCACTATTAATACGGCAGCAAACTTCCTTCCAGTGGTTTCTATCAGGCTGGCTTCAAGCGCTTTAGGTGCTGTGGTGATACCTAATCGGGTTCAATTTCAACCCACAACCCTACAGAACTATGAGATTGCGTTAATTAAAAACCCTGTCTTGACGGGCGCTTCATGGAGTGCTGTGTCTTCGGATGCGAATGTGGAGTTTGACGTTGCAGCTACGGCTATTGCTACGGCAGGGACAATTGTGCAGACTGGCTATATTTCTAGTTCAGGTGGTGGTGGGCAGTCTTCTACTTTAGCCCCAACAGGATTTAACTGGGATACCCAACTTGGTGCTTCTTTGGCAGGGGTCAGTGATATTTACACTTTGGGTGTCAGAACCATATCTGGAGCCACTACTGGAGACGGTGTTGGATCCATTTCTTTCTATGACTTAACGCAATAAAATGATAAACTTAAACCCAAATAACCCCAAGAGGTTCGTATGAACTACTACGCTTCGGGCGGACAAGCCCATGGACTTAAAGCATTAGCTCAAGAGCTACGCAGTTACGGTCGTAACGGCGATACCATCCTTGCGCATATTAATCCTCAAGAAGCTGGTATCTTAAAGGCTCTAGGCGGTTCAGGAACAATTAACCCAGATACGGGTTTACCAGAATATTTCTTTAAAGCCGTTTCAAGAGCGATTGCTGCACCATTTAAGGCAGTAAATCAGGTTGTAAAAGCCATTCCTGTTATTGGTCCAGCTATTGATAAAGGATTGGTAAGTCTTGATAAAGCCGTAGGGAGCGCAATTCCTGGTGGTTGGAATACTCTTGCACAGACTGCTTTAGCTTTTACCCCATTAGGATTGCCAGCAAAAGTAGGTCTTGCGGCTTTAGGTGGTAGCGGTGCTTTTGGTCCAAGCGGTAAGTTTAATTTCCAACGTGCCTTATTAAGCGGTGCTATGGCTTATGGTATGAATCAATTAGCACAAGGATTATCAGAAGCTGGTGGAGGCGTTACATCAGGAGGATCAACAGATGTAATAGCTGGAAATCTTGGGGTAGAAGGAGCTGGTACTGGACTTGGTAGTCAAGCAGAAATGTTGGCTCGTCCTGAGTTTGGAGGCGGATTTGAGGTTGTTCCAAGAGGTTTAGCAGACGCAATTCCAAAAGAAGCAGCCTTACAAGCAGCAAATACGGGTTTATCTAATCTTGCGTCTAATCCAGATGTATTTTCTGGGCTTTCAGGAACTCAACAAATAGTTCCTCAACCAAGTGCGGCATCTAATTTTGCATCTGATTTTGTATCTAAAACAGGCGCCAACTTATCTGCCGCTGGAAGAGGTATTCAAAACCTTACTGGTTTTGGTACTGGAGCTAGTGAAGCAGCGTCTAAGTTTGCTGTTCCAGTAACTGCTGGAGGAGTAACCGCCCTTGGTATTGGTACTATGGGGCTTGCATCTTTAGATGAGCAAGAGAAATTGTTAAGCCAACAGTATCAAGAAGGTCAAGTTAATCAAGACGAATACAACCGCCAAATGGCACTGATCGCTGATGGACGCCGCCGTGCTGAAGAAGCCATTAGGGCTAACCCATATCAGTTTGCAAACGGCGGATCTGTAGATGATGAGTATGGATACGATACCGCCAGAGGTATAAACGTAGGCAATATGGACAAAGGAATGTTTGGTCTAGGATATGCCATGGGTGGAAACGTTTCCACTCCTCGATTCTTATCAGGCGGCGGGGATGGAATGAGTGACTCCATCCCTGCTCGCATTGACGGGAAAAGAGAAGCCCGTTTAGCAGACGGAGAGTTTGTAGTTCCTGCCGATGTGGTTAGTCATTTAGGTAATGGCTCTTCCAAAGCAGGAGCAAAACGCCTATATTCCATGATGGATAGGGTGCGTCAAGAACGCACAGGCACTAAGAAACAGGGTAAGCAAATCAACCCAATGAAGTATATGCCAGCTTAAGGATAGATCATGCCAGTACAAACAACTACAGTCACAGGCCAACAAGCCATCCCAGAACAGTTAATGCCCTATTTTACGGGGGCGTCTGGCATTCCTGGTCTATTACCTAAAGCACAAGAGATATTTTCTAAAGGATATGCCGAGCAGTACGGAGATCCATTAGCTGCTGCTGGTTTAGCTGGTTCTGGTCGTATTGCGCCTATGTCTGCTATGCAACAACAAGTAGGTCAACAGTTAGGACAGATGACCACTCCAACACAATTTGGTATGGGCGCAGGAACAACAGGCGCTGGTGCTGGTGCTATTGGTATGGGATTAGGCACTTTAGGTGGAATGACAAACGCTGGTCAAGTTAGTCAGTTTATGTCTCCTTATATGCAAAACGTTCTTGACGTCAACAAAGCAGAAGCTCTACGGGACGCACAAAAAAGTTTAGTTGGTCAAAACCTACAAGCTGCACGTCAAGGAACTTATGGTGGCGCACGTCAACTATTAGCTCAATCTGAAGCAGATAGAAATTTACAAAACAGACTTGCTCAGATTCAAGCCCAAGGTATGCAGTCTGCATTTGATGCAGCGCAAAAAGCACAGTTAGCTCAAGCCCAGCAGTATGGACAATTTGGACAACAGTTGGGTGCGTTGGGTGATGTATATACCCGTGCTGGAACTGCTCAACAAGCGTCCGATATTGACCGTCTCAAAACTATGGGTGCTTATGGCGACTTGCAAAGAGCCTTTGAGCAACAACAAATTGACGCTCGTTATCAAGACTTCCTCAAGCGGATTGAGTACCCACAGCAACAGCTTGGTGGAATGGCTGATATTCTCCGTGGTGTTCCAATTACTAAAACTGGTGAAACATCTACAACAACAACTCCTCCTCCCAGCTTTGCTAGTCAATTAGCTGGACTCGGTTTATCTGGTCTATCTCTCTACAATATGTTGAAGTAAGGATTACAAATGAGCATCCTTAGCGCCCTAAGAACACAGTCTAATTCCATAGATGATTTGGCGAAATTGCCACAAGCCATGATTATGCAGATGGCTCAGAAGGGTCAAATTCGCGAGGATATGTTAGCCCCAATCCTTGCCCGTAAAGCAGAGTTAGCACAGGCTTCAGCCAATATGAGGGCTATGCAACAGCAATCTGCAAAGCCAACTGTTATGGAACAGATCCTCAGTCAAAACGCTATGGCAGAAGCACCTGAGTCTGCACGAGATATGGGTGTAGCACAGTTACCAGTGCGTGAAGATATGTATGCTCCACAGTCTATGGCTGGTGGTGGCATCGTAGCCTTCCAAGATAACCCAAATCAACCTGTATCTGCGGATATGCCAGCTACCTTATCTGAGGAAGATCGGCGTTATTTGGAAGAAAACCCATACTTACAGCGTAGCCGTGGACTTTCTACCTTTGGGCGCCAGTTAGGTCAAGCGTTTACTGACCCCAGAAATTACAATCCTATTAGCCTTTACCAGCGTTATGTTGGCGATCCATTTGCACGGGCAGCCAACAAGTTTGTAAACGAAACTCCAGAAGAACAAGCACAAAGATTCCGCACTGCACAAATGGCACGAACTGGCGAGATTCCCATGTTTGCAGGGAAAGAATTAACCACAAAAGGCAAGATGGTTGCTGAAGGCAGAATGAATCCAAATGAAAGTGTGACAGATGTTATTGCTCGTGAACGCAAGTTTGCTAAGATGACTCCAGCCGAATTAGACGAGATTGCCCGTGGACAAGGCGTTTTCCCAGAAGGATCTCCCGCATTACCAGGTATGCCTCCAGTTGCGGTAGCTAAAAGTGGAAACGTTTCCACTACTAAAGGTGAGTCACAGGCTAAAAAAGAACCACCAAAAACAGCACAAGACAATAAACCACCAGAAGAACCACTTTATTCTAAGTATGAAAAGATGCTTATGGATGAGCGTGAAGCTGCAAAAGGAGCTAGAGAAGAAGCCAAATACGCCAGAATGTTAGAGGCTGGTCTAGGTATTTTAGGTGGCACTTCCCAGTATGCGTTTGAAAATATTGGTAAAGGAGCTGCACCAGCACTTAGAGGTTATGGAGAAGATATTCGTGGACTCCGTGCGGAAGAGCGTGGTCGAGTTAAAGAACTTCTTGGTATTGAAGGTATGCGTCAAGAAGCTAAGAGAGCAGCAGAAGACCAAGCCCTTAAGAAAGAAATGATTAGGATTCAAGAAATTGCAGCAAGGAAACCAAGTTCTGTCGCAGAGTTGGCAGCACTTTATAGAACAGATCCAGAGCTTGCAAGATTGGTTCAAGGCGAAAAGAAAGCTGGTACTCTAACCTTTGAAGATGCGTATAAGCTGGTTGCTGTTGATCCTAAAAATTTAGCGTTAACCGATGCACAGAAAGCTCAAAAAGCTAGAGAACTTATGGTGTTGGGAGCAGGCGGGTCTCCAGGATCAGCGCTGCCTCCAGGATTGCCACCAGGAACTGTGCAAGTTGGAACGTCACAAGGAAAACCTGTTTATAAAACTCCAGATGGTAAACTAGTTACTGCTTCCTAAAGGACAGTCATGCCTATTAAAGAGTTTACTGGTGAGTTAGACAAGCCATTAGAATTAAAACCGTTTACTGGTGCTTTAGATAACCCAGAGGATCAGGCAAAAATTGCTCGTGGTTTTGTAGGTGGCGCTAAAGATATCGGTGCTAGTTTTGTTTCGGGCGTTGGCAATCTTATGCAGTTGCCAGGTCAAATTTCTGAGTTAGTTGGCTTTACCAGAACTGGCGATCTTCCCGAACAAAAGAAGACTGGTCTTCAGGCTTTAGGTGCAGACATCCAACGATTTGGCGAAGAGGCTAAGTCTCCCACATTACTTGCTAAAGAACAGTTACGGGCTAGAGAAATTGCCAAAGCAGAAGGATTCTTTCAAGAGGCTGGTGCAGCCCTTAGAACAACTGCTACCGACCCCGCACTGCTAACCTCATTCTTTGCCGAGCAAATCCCCAACCTAATTGGTACATATGGATTTGGTATCTTAGGTAAGGGCGGTGCAAGACTGTTGATGAAAGAAGCAACAGAACAAGCCATGGCAAAGGTTGGCGTAGGTTCAGCCGTTGCTGGTGGTGCTGTCATGCAAGGCACAGATGTAGGCTATGACACCTATCAAACCATCTACAAACGTCTTCGTGAAGAGGGTATGGCAGATGAAGAAGCACAAGGTATTGCTTTAGCCAAAGGACGAGTGGCTGCATTAGAGGCGGCAGGACTAAGCCTAGCATCGGCTAGATTACCTGGCGGTACTGCGATTGAAAGAGCATTGGTCGGGAAAGGAATGCCTGGCACAGCAGGGTTTGTTAAAAGTACTCTTGGAGAGGCAGTCAGTGAAGCGCTTGAAGAGGGCGGCGGAGCGTTTGCTAAACAAGTTGGAATCCAGGAAGTATTCCCTGAGACTGATCTACTAAAAGGTGTAGGTGCAGCAACCGCATTAGGTGGGTTGGGAGGTGTATTAGTAGGCGCTCCAGCAGGAGTGGTAAACGCACTACGAGCAAGAGGAGAAGTTCCTCCGCCAGCTCCATTAATCCCACCAACAGAAACGCCTACTGGAGTTATTCCTCCAGAAGTCTCAACGCTTCCACCTGAGACCCCTATTACAGATGTTACCCAAGCCACCCCACCTCAAGTAACTCCGCCAGAAGTTACTCAAGTTCCTCCAGCTCAGGTAACTCCTCCTACATTTGCAGAGCCAGCAGAAGATCCTTTTAAGAACTATTTCACTGGTATGCCAGAAGGGTTGGATATCCTATTCCAGAACCGTGATCGTTCTACCCCAGCATCTATTGCTCAGATGCAGAGTATTGCTGCCGCCCCTGATTACAAGCGGGTTAGCTACTCCAGAGACTTTGGTAATGGTGCGCCAGTAGTTATCAGCGATATTGATTTAGAGGGTTCTTTAGCTAGAAACCCTGAAACACCAATTGGCGTTACTGGCAACAAAGACTTTGCTGTATTGCCTGATGGACAAAGCGTTCCTATGATGTATGCCGTAGTTGAAAGCGGAACATTGCTTACATCTAACAATGCAGATGGATCTAAGAGGTCCACATACGAAGACCCAAATAAACCAGGACTGCGGGCTATTGCTGGTAATGGACGTATTGCTGGTATTACAAAGGCATATACAACGCCAGAAAATTCTAAAGCAGCAGAGAAATACAAGAATGATCTGATTGCCGATGCTCAAAATCTAGGTATTGACCCAGAAGTGGTCAAGAAAATGACAGCACCTGTTTTGGTTCGGGTGATGCCTAAGTCTTACCTAACGCCTGATATTGCAGACCTTTCGAATAGACCTACAGTTGCCAGACTGTCTCCCGTTGAAACTGCTAAGAATGATATCCGTAGGTTTGACTTAGGCGGACTTGAGTTCAATGAAGATGGCACTCCATCAGGGAAAACCCTAATGCAGTTTATCAATGCGATGCCTATCGAGGAACGCACTGAACTAACGGATAAGAATGGAAGACCTACCACACAGGCTATAGATCGTCTTGCAAACGCTATTTTCCAAAAGGCATACGGTAGTGACGCCCTGATTGATTTATACGCTCAGGCAGCCGATCCTGAAGCCAAAACCATATTGAACGCATTAGCCAGAGTAGCGCCTAAGATGGCAGACCTAGAAGGTGCTGGTGAGTATGACGTCCGTAATGCCGTAATTCAAGCGGCAGAATTAGCGGTAAATGCTAGACGCACAGGCATGAACCTAAAGACCGCAGCGCAACAAATTGGATTGGATGTTGATCCTAACTCCGCCCTAGTCCTAGATATGTTTGCCGACAATGTTCGCTCTTCTAAGAAGATCGCAGAACGCCTAGGTGCATTGGCAGACGAAGCCTATAAACAGACCCAAGCTAAACCAGATATGTTTGGCGAAGTCCCAAGAAGACCACTCGCAGACATATTTGGAGTGCTTAAAGCTCCTGTAGAAGAACCTGGTTTGTTTACCAGAGAGCCTATTGCATTTGAAATAGACAAACCAAAGGAACAGATTGCCAAAGAAATAGATGGCATGACAATTCCTGAGCTATCTCAATGGACTATTGACAACGCACCGAATACTGCCGCAAGAGAAATAGCCAAGAGGGTTAAGGCTATTGTCGATCAGATGCAGAAGATTGGACTTTTCATTGAAAAAGTAAAAGTTCGTAATGGTTCTCAAAGATTTAAAAACAAAATTAGTACACCATTTGGTCCAAAACTTGTAGACTCAGGAACACGAGGAAGAACTACTTACGTTAGTAACTACAGAAACTTTAGGCTTCAATTTAATGGCGTTCAAGATAACGGAGTTGCTGATGATTTTAGTGGAACTCGCTATCAAACAATTCTTCATGAATTAGTTCATGTAGCTACTATTGGTGAATTAGGAATTATTGGTAAAGATAGTCAAGTTTATAAAGATTTAGAAGAGATTCGTTTAAAAGTTAGAAGACAGATTAAAAAAGATGAAGCTGCTGGAATTATTGATCCTATCATGGTGCAAATTTCAGGCGGTGCAAACACCCTTTTAAATGTAAAAGAATTGGTTGCTTGGGCATTATCAAGCACTGATTTCCAACTTTATTTAAGCAAAATTAAAGTAGGGAAAAAGAGCAATTTATTCAATGAATTAGTAGAAGCATTCCGTAAGCTGTTGGGTATTGATAAAGATTACGAAACCGCACTAGAAGCCATTGTTCGCTCTACAGATCAAATTTTCCAAAAGCCAGTTAGCCAATTACAGGCAGAACTTGCAGTTAAGAGAGGCATTCCTTTTAAAAGTGAAGAACAAGAATATAAGCGTAAATTTAAAACAGAAGATGGATATACTTTTTATCAACTACCTGATGGAAAAGTTGTAGATAATTTAGATCCAAATGCTGTTGATATGTCTTGGGATAATGTCAAAGACTTTAAGAAATCAATTGGTGTTGAAGTTTTAGAAGAAAGTATTGATTTAGGAAAGCTGCCTCCTGGTCGATCAAAAGAATTAGCTATTGCTGCAAAACAATTACAACAAGGTATTTTAACTAGAGAACAGTTTGAAGAACTAGTTAATAAGTATGCACCTATAGCTCCAGTCCCAGCACCACGCCCACCCGCATCTGTAGATGCTATGCGGAAAGCTCTGGCATCTAATCAGAAAGACAAGTTAAATCCTGATATTCCTGACGGCGCACCCGTTGGTTTGCGTATGGATATCAATGCCTTGCGTAAGGGCGCCAGCGTAGTATCAATCCATCAAGGAAGCAACACTAGCAAGGTAGGCAGCGTCATTGGTTATGACAGTGTTGCATCTGCAACTGATGTTAATTTCTCCAACAGAAATCAACAGGCTTTATTAAAAGTAGCTACAGGCGAAGGCAAATTACCAGCCCAAACCATGGAGGGTAAATACAAAAAGATCTCTCCAGAAGAAGCCTACAAGAGAGTTAATGAATTAATGGATAGCCCAGAGTGGACACAAATAGGCGTAGATCCTACTCGTCATGGTTATTTCTATGACAGATCTAACGCTATGCCAGTCAAGTCTGCGGATGAAGTTATCCAAGTTGGTAACTTTGTATTGGCTAAGAACGCACAATACGACTCTAAAGAAAATTATCTGTATGAAAAAACTGGTAAAGAACCAGAAATTGAATCAATTGTTTTAGAAGATCCAAATGAGACTTATGGAAAAGAAGCACAATTTGATAACGGAAATGCTTATGTTAAATATTTTTTAGATGATAAAAATAATATCCATATAACAGATATTAATGCAGAAGATTCAAAAAACATAAGTGGAAGACAAATTATTAAATGGTTAAAAGATAAATACAATAAACCAATATTAGTTAACGAAGTTGATCCTCCTGTTTCAAAGTTTTGGGATAAGATGCAAAAAGAAAATCTTATTAAAGATTGGTCTTATCAAATATATCGTGGAAAAAAATCTAAATTACCAGAAGATGTAAATGAAATAATTGATGAAGAAAGTATTGCTCCTATGGCGGTTGCTAAAGCTAAGGAGATGCTGCAAAAACGTAAGCCTATCCCCATGGGTGCTTTTGCGGACGTAGATCCAAATCTAGTTAAGTTAGCCCAACCAGTCTTTTATCCACAGCAGAAGACGATTATTGACCGCATAGAAGGATTGCGGGATAACTTTTGGAAGAAGACTGCTCAGGGTATTGCTGACCAATTCCGTGCTATCAAGGACTATAGCGAAGAAGGTTATATGCAAGCCCGCCTATCTAAGACGGTAGACGGTGCGTTAGAAGGTCTAACATTTTTTGGTCAAGTCTTTAATGACAGTGGTGCGTTAAACATTAAACAAGGAACCAAAGGCTTGATGGAAATCATGAAGCCGATTGGTAAAGAAGTAGACCGCTATCAGATGTGGGTTGCGCTCAATCGTGAGTCACAGCTACCCATGGAAAAGCGCACCAAGATGCCTAACATGGGCGAGTTAATCAAGCGTAGAAATGAGTTTGCAGCAGGAACAATAGACGGCAAACCACGCCTAGAGATCTACGAGAAAGTCCGTAGTGACATGAACGCCTTGAACAAATCTGTTCTCAAGGTAGCCCTAGATGCTGGACTTATCGACTCCTCTAGACAGAAGATTGAGGAGTTAAAGGGTAGAGACTTCTTGACTAGCAAGGACAAGGAAATCCTAACCCGTGACTTACGGGCTGAGATTGAGCGCATCGAGAACAAGAAGGCGATGAATATCACTGAGGATGACAAGGATATCCTCAAAGACTATCGAGCTATGATCCGTGATATCAACGCCACAGACGTAATGACCAATCAGATCCGTGATGATTTGATTAAGTATTACACCGATAATCCTGGTGCTTACGAGAGATTCTCTGCCGATATTAACTACATCCCGTTCTACCGTGCTATGGAAGACGGAGATTTACAGGGCGCATCTACTGCTTCTGGACTGACAAATCAACAGTTCTCCAGAGAGTTGACTGGCGGGGAAAGACCTTATGGCGATTTGATGGAGAACACTCTACGCAACTGGAGTCATATCCTATCCGCCTCCATGAAGAATCAAGCAGTCAATACCATCATGAAGGACGCCACCAACTTTGGTGCAGTAATGCCTAACTTGAAAATTCAGTATGAATTCATAGACGGCAAGGTCGTTAACCGTTCTACGGGCGAGATTATTGGTGATGGTTCTGTCAAGCCTTACATGACTACTGCTGATAAAGGCACAGTCAAGATGATGAATGACGGACAGCCTATCTACTATCGTGTCTTAGATCCGATGTTGCTAGACTCGATTAGTTCGATTGGCTATATGGGACCAAAGAATAAGTTCTTAGATGTGGCTCGTGACTTCAAGAATATGCTCCAGTTTGGCGTAACCATTTCGCCAGCGTTCAAAGTCCGCAACCTATTCCGTGACTCCATTTCGGCAATTGCAGTTACTGACCTGAAGAAGAATCCATTTGCCAACGTTATCGAGGGATGGGTCGCAAGTAACCGCAACAACCCAGCCCACATATCTGCCTTGGCTGGTGGAGCAATCTTTAACTTTGGTACTGCCTACGAGGGAGACCAGAGTAAATTAATCAAGCGACTCCTCGATCAGGGCGTGGACGCCAACACCATCCTAGATTCCCCAGAGAAAGTGAAGAAAGGACTAACCATCCTATGGGAGAAGTATAAGGATTGGGGTAACAAGTCTGAAGCGGCTAACCGTATGGCGCTTTATAACCAACTCAAGGCTAGAGGCTATGACCATTTACAGGCATCCTTTTACGCTAGGGACTTGCTAGACTTCTCGATGCAGGGTTCGTGGCCTGCCTTCCGTTTGGCAGCGCAGACCATACCATTCTTGAATGCCCGTGTCCAAGGTCTATATAAGCTCGGCAGAGATGGTATTACGCCTACCAGCCGTGTCCTCTATAACACCATCACTGGTAAAGAGATTCAAGCTGATGATGCACAGAAAGCCCGTGCGTTTGGCTATACAACACTAGCCGTAGCCATGGCATCTATGCTCCTCTACATGGCATTCAAGGACGATGAAGAGTTCCAAAAGCGGGAAGCATGGGATCGAGACAACTTCTGGTGGTTTAGGTTGCCAGGTATGGATGCGGCATTCCGTGTGCCTAAGCCATTCGAGATTGGTGCATTCGGTACGATGGCAGAACGTGTGCTTGAGCAGATCGTAGATCAAGGTGCAGAAGGTAAGGCATTTGGTGACAGCGTATTCCGTATGCTCACAGATACATTTGCTATTAACCCAATCCCGCAAATGATCCGTCCGTTGGTTGATATCTACGCTAACAAAGACGCATTCACTGGTGCGCCTATTGAGTCTGCTGGTATGGAAAGACTATCCAAACAAGAACGTGCAACAGACAATACAAGCCCAATTGCACAGGCTCTAGGTGGTCTATCCTCAATTTTTGGAGAGAAGCTATCCCTATCTCCAGTTCAGGTCGATTACGCTATCAAGGCTTACTTTGGATGGCTAGGAGGCACTGCTACTCAAGCATCCGTATACGCTACCCTACCGTTCAGGGATGGTGCATATCCTGATATCAAGGTTATGGATAAGGTAAGTCAAGGCTTTATTAAGAGTTTGCCCGCAGATCAGTCCCGTTATGTAACTTCTTTCTACGAGAACAATAAGGAAATCAATCAAGCCTATGCTGATATGCGTCACTACGCAGAGCTTGGCGAGACCGAAAAAGTTCAGAAGATCTTAGAAGAAAAGGGCGATAAGATTGCCCTTAACAAAATGTACGATAAGACCGCTAAAGAGATGGCTAACATCCGTGCGCAGATTCGTATCATTACCAACGATAAGACTATTGACGGCACGACTAAGCGTGAGATGATTGACAGGATGAAGCAGATCTTGTCGATGCTGGCAGAACAAGCAGAGTCAGTTAGGAAATCTCTGAAACAATAGCAAGGGCGTCATTTAGGAGGTCTTCCTCCGTAAACCCGTAGTGCTTCTCGAAGCCTTTAGTTCCGAGTCCGTGGACGCCTGTGTTACCACGGTGATGCTCCGTGCAAAGCGGGATCAAGGTAGTGTAGTCACCCTTCCCCCAGCCCATACCTTTACGGCGATGGTGTAGTTCTACTTCTCCATGGTTAATACCGTATACCCTACGGCATACCATGCACCCTAGTCTAGCTAGGATCTGCTTGTGTTTCTTCTCTTCTTTTGTCACGGGCTTCCATCATTTTATCTGCAATCTCATAAGCCTCACCAGCAAAGTCATCTAGCATCAGACCCGTTTCACTTATCAAAGCCGCCATCGCTTTAGCGGCAAAGTAATCTCTTAGTTCTATATCCACTAGCATCTCCCATCCATCAGGTTTTCTACTTCCCTTTTGAGCTTGGTATTCTCAGCCTGTAGCCTGTTGATTTCATCCAGCAATATCTGCATCTGTTGGCGTAGCATTTCCACACGGGTCTCCTGCTCAATGAAATCCGCTAGGTTCTTAACACTAGCACCGCTATCTACAATATGTGGGGGTGATGCGTTCATTCTGTCCTCCGTAGTAAAAGTAGTCATTTCTGTTGCTCCTTTAATAGTTTTTCAGCGTAATCAAACTCTTCTTTATGCTTTCGTTCTAACTCAGCTAGGCGTTCTACCTGTGCTTTGTTTAACGCTATGGATGACTCCAACCCCTGTTCCAAATGTTTTATGTAGTCTGCCATTTGAATAAGCACATCCGCTAATTCTTTAAGTTTCAGACTACCAACTTGAATACATGTACCTTCTTTAAGTTCTTTTGCTAATTCGTATGCGTTCATTTATTTTGTGTCTTTCTTGATTCTTTAATCTCTTCCAGCATCTTTTCCATAAGGTCTGCACAATAACCAAGAAAAGGAAATTTGGTTGTTCCATTAGCAACACTACGTGCCAGCCCAATAGTATTTTCAACTGTTCGTATGCTCACCTTTCTCATTTCTTAATCCTCTCCCATATAGCAGAGATAGGCATACCTTTAATATGCTCCCACCCAATATAGACACAGGCAAACATAATGAACAGGAAGAACCCAAACACTGCCATGAATATGATGATGGCAAATGTAGCCACAAATAGAATTAGTAAATTAATGATAGTCCCAAACATTACCTTCTCCTGATGTCAAAGTTTTGTGCAGGATAGCGTTTGGTGTCCCCAGTGTCGTGCCAAATAACTGTAACGGTGTCGCTCCCATCCTCGATAGCCCAGCACCCATCGCCCGTTGCGCCCGTAGTGGTATAGAAGTAAGACTTATATAAGTTGGTATAGTTTTTTCCTCGGTATACACAAGCCTCGTCAGTTAGCACAATCTTACCGCCCGCTTGATTTGGCATAGAGGCAACTACACCACCTAGTGCAATAGTAGGAGTAAGTAAAAAAACCGCCAATAGTTTTTTCAAGTTATCCTCCCTAATTAGCCATTAAGATTATTACTGAAACAAACAAAAGAATTGCAACGTAAATCCGTTTCGCCCAATACTCTTTATTTAAAACCCTTGGGTCGTGGATTAAGTAACTTTGCAACTCCAACATATCCTCGTCATGCTCTACGTATGGAGGGTTTGCCAGTTTATTAAGGTAAACAGCGTCACCAATCTTTACTTTGCCGTTGTTGTATGGGGTAGATTTCATTCGTCACCTCCTGCAAATTGTTCGCTTTTAACTTTCATCAGGCGTTTGTCAAGGCCTTCTACTTGTTCATACTTCTTTAAAACAAGTCTATCAGAAGACATACATTTGCCGTCTCTTGGTCGGTATAAAGATCCCGTTATTGCATCCATAAGATATGCGGTTCTGTTCATATCCGTAGCCAAATACACGGGCGTCAAGACTCTTTCCGTGTCATTGATATAGCCAAGATAAAGATCCTTGTCCTTCATCCATGCTCTTTTAGAAGAACTTTTAGGACCAATAGGAAAACAACTAGAAGATAGGGCGCTCATCCCATCCATGGATTTACGAACTGGTGTTGTTTTTAGCATAGGTTCTACTCTTTCTTACAGTTTTAATACCAATCTCCTCTTTTGGTTTACGGGCTTCCATCATTTCGTCCGCATACTTATAGGCTAGGACTGCGGGTTCATCATCGGTTGAATAGTCGCAAGACAAAATCCCACACAATGCAAGTCCCGCAAAGATATCCCTAAGCATTTCTTTATCTTGATCGGTCATTTCATCTTCTCCATGGCGTTGATGCTGTCTGCCAAGATATCCGCTAGGTATTTACCCCGCACTGCAATATGCTCGATCTCCTTGCATGAATCTATAACTGAGATTGCATCCTTGAGCGCACGGTTATACCCTGCCGAATATTCATCTTTGCCATCCAACATCATGGATACGGCATCACGGATAAGGCTAGAAGCCTTCCGTTGCCCAGCCATCTTCTTTAACTTATCCACGTGTTCTGTGTATAAGTAAAGGTTGTATGGCACTAATTTCTTATCTGTCATGATTTCTTCCAAATCTCAAATGATTTCCGTAATTTATTAAATTCTTCTCTGACTGTTTCTTTTTCCTTTAATTCCTTACGAGACTGTATGTTTAGGTAATCAGCCAGCCATGCCGCACATTGTTTTTCAGAACTAATGTCTTGTGGCAATACGGCTTTCTGATTAACCCACTTCCAAAACTCAGGATCTCGGCACATCATGCCAGCCATCTTGACTGCGTGGTCTCCTGGAAATTCTAATTCACGATTGACTGGTTGCTCGTTATCCCCGATACGAACCATGACAACCATGTACCTAGAGCCTACAAAGTCACGCATCAGGTCTTCTGGCAGATCATCAGGATGAACCGCCAAGGAAAGACCATAGCCGTCTTTGGTTTGTTTTAAAGCGGTCTTAATTGCCTCGAACTGTATCGTGTTCAATCTTGTTCTCCAAATAAGACACTACCGCACGATAGCCTATGGCTTGGTGCTTAAGGTTTGCTACCTCAAACTCAAGATCGCTAACCTTTTTAGCAAGGTTTTCGTTCTCAATGAACTCGTCCTTTAAGGCAGACTGTAGTTGCTTTGCCAACCTTTCCCAATCAAACTTTTTAGCCCTAGGCTTTCTATTTAACTTCAGTTTTTCTTGAGCGTACTTTGTAACAGGCACTCCAATCTTCTTGGCAAGTTCAGACTCTACCTTTGTGATCCGTACAGTTTTTGATTTGTTCTTAGATCCTAATGGACGTCCACGCTTTTTTACACTTCCCATGGTTGCTTCTCCTCTTCTTGTGGGGTTTGTGGTTGTTCTTCTTTCTTGTATGGTTCAGATACCGCTAATGAAATATACGGATCTCCCGCTTTAGACTTCTGATTCCATCCAGCAACTGCAATCTCCACGAGACTGCCCTTGGTTTGGTTAATCAGGTTCTCTAGAAATACCTTATCTACATGGACTGAGCCACGCAGATTGGGTTGATTCCCTGTCTGCTTTTTGTTGATAAACATTGCGCCCGTGTTGGGCTTTTGTTCATACGCCATCATTTCTCCTTAGTTAAATTCTCTTTAGCCTGTTTGAACTTAGCCAATACATCCTCATAGTCTTTTGGATATTCGGTCTTCATGGCATCAAAGATGTTGCGGTTCTTTTGGAAGATTGCTTTGATATCTTCTTCCTTATTAACCAAGGTCAACATCAGTTCAACTGCGGCAACGACTGCTGGTAGGTTCTCGACACCATCTACCTTTAATTGCCAATCACCTGGTTCGCCATCTAGTTTGGTATGCACTTTGGCTTTGGGTTTGATTGGTTCAAAGGGTGGCGCAAGACTTGGTTCGTGTGCTTTAGGTTCACTAGCATCTACCAAATCGTTCTCTACAATCTCCATGCACATTAGCCATAGGTATCTGCGCATATAAGTATGCGTACTACCTAGGTTCTGAATGGGCTGGGTCTTATCCATACTGGCGTAGACCAACGGAGATGTAAAGGTAACGAAGTCTTCCTTCTCACCATCAACGTTGTAGACCGTGAGGTAAGCAGTATCTTGGGTAAAAGATACCACCCCACACAAGCCTAGTTCGTTGAAGATGGCGGTGACTTGCGGGATAAAATCTCCCAACTCAAAGTAATTAAACTTTGCGTAGGAGTTCTTACCCGACTTGTTCAGCTTAGTATTGTGAAGCCTCACACGTGCTTCTTGTAACTTTTTATATACGCTCATGCTACCTTCTCTAAATAAAGATGCGTTAATGTTTTTGCCATTGCGTAAATCTTCAAAGCCTCGTCAGTATTACTCTTACGAGAGTCTGCATATGATGGATTTGACGCTAACGCCAACATAAATTTCAAAGTTAGTTCCTGTGATGTTTCCATAGTTTTCCTTAACAACTGATTGGTTTCCATGGGCCATCACGATCTGTATCCCAACAGCAAGTGCCTCCACGTCCATCAGGTTGGCACTTGATTGCACCAAACGATTGGGTTGATAACAGGGCTACAAATAAAACTACGATTGCTTTTTTCATATCATTCTCCTTGATTAAAATTCTTCCACTGATCGCAGAAGTCCCTTACTAAACAGAAGTTTGCACAGCGAGTCCTCTCTCCTGGTCGCACTTCTATTTCGTAACCTTTGCCAAGTTCGGCTAATTTCTTTTCCGCATCTTCTTCGGTGTCGCAGACTGCGGTTGCACGTTTCCCACCAACTTTGCGTATTGCCCAATAAGATGGCTTTTCCCACATCTGCTCAGGTGTGCAGACAGGAAGATCTTCCCCAGTCTCGGTTGCGAAAAGCGCATCGGAATGAAGACGGATTCTCTCCTTAATAAAATTCTCACGGTCTTCAAAAGACCAAAGCGGGACATCAATGACTTTGATAGGCGCTTCTGGATATCCTTCCTTCGTCTGGGCATCTCGTCTACTCCAATCCCTAATGATGGCAATAATCTCTACCTTTTTTACAGGGGTCTGTTTGATTCTTTCTACAAGCCATGCGTAGATATTTAACTGTTGTTCCCATTCAATCTTCTCGTTCATGACACCCCACGCACCCGTAGTTTTATAGTCAGAAACAATGATACCGTCAGGCTCGATACGCTGTAGGTCTACCGCACCCGATATGTTCCACCCATCCAACTCCGCATGGAGTCGTTGTTCAATGATGTGGTTCTCATCCTTGCCAAGTTCTAATACGGCATGAATAGCAGTGCCAAAGATAGCCCACACTTTATCTGCAACATCCTCTTCCAGTTGGTCATAGTAAGTGTTTTTAAGTTGGACAATGCGTGGGCTATTTATTAACTCGGTAACGGACAAATGTGCCTTACCCTTGGTGTATGTCGGTCTGCTCAGGACATTTACAAACGTCTGAGGCAAATTAAATTTGTTCGTTATTTTCATATGATTCTCCAGCCAATCATGAAGATGTTGTAAAAGAACTTAAGGCAAAAGCCTGTCAAAATAATTCCAAAGAACAGGAATACGACCATCAATAACCAGCGCCCAATATCTCTAATTAAGTTCATTGTTTTCCCTCATCTCCTGTAGTCTGATTTGAATATCGTGTTGCATCTTTTGCCTCATAAACTCCCGCATGACCGCTAGTTCTTCTTGTTTTTCTTTCTTCTCTTCGAAGTATTTGCGCTCCTCGATACGGGTCTTCCAACCTTTTCTCATAGTTCCACCTTATCAAGTTGGTCTTGGTTCATCATGTATCCAATACCATGACCAATATCTTTTTTGTTTTCTTCCACAAATAACTTTTCCTTAGTTACGAAACCAACTAAATCTCCGCCAAAATCATCAACTATCACAAGGTAATATAAGTCGCACGAGGCATCTGCTTTCTTTAAGGTAGCCAACAATCTTCCGTTTTTTACCCTTGTTGTTTTGACATCAATCGTTTGTTTGTTATGAGCAATCAAGTCTGCTCCACCACTCCTGACGCTAACGCTAAAGTCTGGGCAGAGATTTAATGCCTTGGCTACACAAAACTCCCCAACTACCCCGTCTATATCTATAGCCCATGTATCCTGATCTCCCATCTGCTGATCGCCAACACGGTTCATGGCGGTTGATCTACGCATCATCCCAAGCATTCGGCAAACAAATAGTTCTGACGTGCTTAAGTTGATTCTCATCAGCAATTCTTTAAGTCTTTGGTCATATCAAGGCAGTAATCCAATAGGCTTTCTACCTCTCGAAAGGCTTGCATGGCATGGTGGTAAGCGCCCATATGGTTGTTTGCCAGGATACATTCCTCGGTTCTCCGTAGAAACTCTCTAGCATTTATCAGTGGATCAGCGTAATCTTTCATGTATATTTCTCCTATTTGATTGGATCATAAAATAAACTACTTTGTGTGTCAACAGAATTTTTGTTCTTATTGCAATATATTATAAAGGAAAGAAAATGGCAAGTACCCCAACGCAACGAAGCCTCAAACACATGAGAGATCAGGGCTATCTTTGTGAGGTTACGGAACGCTGGAATCCATTTGCCAAGATCCGCCAGGATTTATTTAACTTTGTGGATATCCTCTGCATCAAGGACGGCAAGACGGTCGCAGTTCAAACCACCAGTTACTCCAACATTTCTGCCAGGATTAAGAAGATACAGGGCTTAGACTCCTACCCGATCATCAAGTCTGCTGGGTGGGAAATAGTAGTTCATGGTTGGAAAAAGGATAAATCAGGGAAGTGGATGGTGCGTGAAGTGATTATGGAATAAACTGTCTATGCCAATAGTTTTTTTGTTCAGCTTTTTTCCTATTGGCGTCTCCTTGGGGGTGTGATGTTTATTCTCCTCACACGTGCGTCACACCCCGCTTTTTAAGTGGAAACGTTTCCACTTGATTATTTTATTTAGCAAAATCAATAACTTACACAGGTCATTTTTATTTCATTAGGACTTTCCCTAATCCTGTTGCATTTCTGTCAAGAGTTTCCTATACTACTTACGCTGAGTGGGAACTCGGTGTAAAATGGCTTGCATAGAGACCGTTGAGGTCTGTTGTTTCGCACAACGTAAGTATTTGCAAGCATATTTACGCTGTGTTATATCCTAGAAACGACAGACTTTAGCGGTCTTTTTGTTTTCTCAGTCTTGATATGTTGGACGGATAAAACGCCAGCGACATAGCGAGTAAGCAGACTGGGGGTAAGTGGATGTGATACTGCACAAGTAGGTGGCGAAGATAGTGCCTACTCCACGCAAGACTGTCGAGTGCTGTGGCTCCGAAAGAGAAACGGTTAAAGGCGCACTAGGTAGGCTAAGTGCGCTCACCAAAAGAGAAACTTGATATAACTTATAACTATGAATGAAGATAAGAAGAACATGGAGATGAGTCAGAAGGAGGTCGCTGAGGCTTTCGGGGTGACTAGGAACTACATTCAGCAGGTTGAGAAACGGGCGATGGAAAAGTTACGGGCAGAGTTGAAAAAGCGTGGACTGAAAAAGGAAGACTATCTTGGAGGAGACTAAATGAAAATACCAATTCCATTTGTCGGATGGATGGAAGAAGATGAATCGGTTGAAGAGTTACTAGATTTTTTAAAATCAGAACTCAGTGGTAAGGCAACTACATACACTTTCGGACAGGCACGGATGAAAGAAATTGTGGATGCGATGGATAAGTTAAAACAAGAAAGAGATTTTTACAGAGATGGATTTGAAAGCGGAAATACGAAAACAACTAAAGACAGTTCCCAAGTCTGTAATTAGCGGTGGTCTGATGACATCGGTTCACTGGAAAGAAAAGGCAGTAAAAGCGCAGAAGATATTGAGTCAGCCCAATGCAAAACGGGCTGATCTTGAAAGTATTCTGGATGAACTAAGACGATTTCAATAGGAGAATGAAATGAAACTAAAGCTCGAACAAATCATCATTGACAAAGGAACACAGACCCGTGATGAGATAGATCAAAAGACTGTAACGGAATACGCAGAAGCCTTGATGAACAAGGATGTCTTCCCGCCAGTAAAGGTATTCCATGACGGGATCAACTATTACTTGGCAGATGGATTCCACAGATACCTTGCCAATAAACAAATCAAATCCACCCATATTGAGGCGGATGTTACCAACGGCACACTACGCAACGCACTAGAGTTTGCGATTGGAACGAATGACAAACACGGACTAAAGCGTTCTATCAAAGACAAGCGTAAGGCAGTTCTGATTGCGGTTGATGATGTGGAGTGGGGTTCATTGACCAACCGTGAGATTGCCAAGTTGTGCCGTGTATCTCATACCTTTGTAAACTCAATCAAAGAAGAGTTAGAGAAGCCAAAACAAACCAAGCCTAAAGATCCACTAAAGGCACGGAACAAAGATCAAAACAAACCAACAAATATCGACACGGAGTTTACTCAAGACGATAAGATTACAGAATTACTTGTTGCACAAAAAGAATTAGAAGAAGAAAATACAAAACTGCTCGATCAGTTGGCTCTCAAGGTCATGGATGTTCCGCCAGAGCAGAAGAAAATGGCAGAGCAAACCATCGAGGAACTACGGGAAGAGAACAAGCGACTCACATTTGAATTAGAGTCTATGACTGTAAGCCGTGATGGTTACATGAAAGAAAACGCAGAGATGAAGAAACAATTGAATTGGTATAAAAAGAAACTGCAAAAGTTAGAAACTGTGTAAAGAACCTGACGCCAGGCAGTTTCCTGGTAGGAGAAAAGTATGCTGAAGTTACGACCCCACCAACTAGAGGTGGTGGAAAAGATTAGACAAGGATTTTCTGACGGACATCGTTGTCAATTGTTGTATGCACCAACGGGCTTTGGTAAGACTGAAGTAGCCATGGCAATCATGAAGGCGGTTGCAGAGAGTTATAAGAAGACTGCCATGGTAATGGATCGGATTGTTCTAATCGACCAAACCAGCGCCCGACTAGACAAGTATGGGATAGACCATGGAGTTATGCAGTCTACTCATTGGAGATACCGACCGCATGAGAGAATCCAAGTCTGCTCGGCACAGACCCTAGAAAGACGCAAGACATTCCCAGATATCAATCTGCTCATCATAGACGAGTGTCATATCGCTAGACGGGGGGTAAATAAATTTATCAAGGACAACCCTCATATCAAAGTCATAGGACTGACCGCATCACCGTTTACGAAAGGTCTTGGAAGTATCTACACCCATATCGTAGGCGCTAAATCTACGGGAGATCTAGTTACTGATGGATGGCTATGCCCGTTACGAGTCTTTATCGCAAAAGAAATAGACATGGAGGGCGCGAAAAAGGTAGCGGGTGAGTGGTCTGCGGATGATGTTACAGAACGAGGAATAAAAATCACGGGAGATATCGTTACGGAATGGGAGAAGAAAACCCATGAGGTGTTTGGTAAGCCAGTCAAGACGATTGTCTTCTGCTCAGGAGTGGCACACGGCAGACATTTGAAAGAGAAATTTGCGGAACATGGATATCGTTTCGAGTCCATTTCCTATAAAGAAGATGACGAGTTCAAACGGGCGACCATTGAGGAATTTGCAAAGCCTGATACGGAAATACATGGGTTGATTGCTACCGACATTCTGACCCGTGGATTTGACGTAACAGATGTAATGATTGGTGTGTCTGCCCGACCATTTTCAAAGTCATTCTCCTCCCATGTGCAACAGTTAGGGCGCATCATGCGAACCCACCCTGGCAAAGAGCATGGCTTGTGGCTAGATCACTCAGGCAATTACCTAAGATTCAAGGATGATTGGGATTCCCTGTATGAGGAAGGAGTAAAAGAACTAAAGGACGGTGGCGAGAAAGCCAAGCGAGAGCCGACCGAAAGAGAAAAGAAAGAAATGAAATGCCCGTCATGCAACGCATTATGGACAAGCAAGACTGACAAGTGCGATAACTGTGGGCATATTCGTAAGCGTGTATCTACTGTCATCAACATAGACGGAGAACTAGAAGAACTATCTGTAGCGAATGCCAAGTTAAAGATTAGTCCTCAAGACTTCTACTCTCAGTTACTGTATTACGCCAGGACAAAAGGTATCAAGGATGGATGGGCGTATCACAAGGTGCGTGAGAAGTTTGGTGCATTCCCAAGAGGACTCATGCCTGTAACGCAAGAACCCACACCAGAAACAATTGGTTGGATTAAATCCCGTGCGATTGCGTATCGTAAAGGTCAAGAGAAATTAGCAAAACGAATTGATAATGCAAGGAAAGTCGCATGAGTGTGCCACACATAGTTGCATTTGGAGGTGGGGTTGATTCTACTGCCATGATTATTGGTTTAATTGAACATAAAAGACCAATAGATTTAATTTTGTTTGCAGACACAGGCGGAGAAAGACCGCATACCTACGAGCATATTAAAAACTTTAGTGCGTGGCTAACCGAAAGAGGATACCCAGAGATAGTGGTTGTTAAAAGAGTAAGAAGAGATGGTAGCCTTGAAACATTAGAACAAGAATGCCATCGCAGAAAGAACTTACCATCCATAGCGTATGGATTTAAATCGTGCAGTCAAAAGCATAAGATTGCACCGCAGGATAAATACTTGAACAGTTGGCAACCTGCCATAGATACATGGGCAAAAGGGCTAAAGTGCGTAAAGTATGTTGGCTATGACTCTAACGAAAGCCATAGAGCAGATAACGCTGCCAAACGATTGGACACCAAGTATGACTATGTCTACCCACTGATTGAATGGGATTGGGACAGGGAGGAGTGCTTGGATATTATTGAGAGGAACGGCATTAAAAATGTGGGCAAGTCCGCTTGTTTCTTCTGCCCATCTTCCAAACCAAAAGAAATTATTGAACTTAAAAACCAATATCCAGACCTATTGGAAAGGGCTTTAGCCATAGAAAAACAGGCTGAACTGACATCCATAAAAGGATTGGGTCGCAGATTTTCTTGGGTTGAAATTATTAAAGCAAGTGATTCGCAAATGGAACTACCTCTTGGCGGATTTGATTTACCTTGTGAATGCACGGAGTGATTATGAACTTTGAACGATTCGCTGAAATGCACGGGTTAATTATTCAAAGCCTGACCCTCGACAAATGGACGAGAGTGCCGACTACTACCCATCCCCATAAGAAGAATGGTGCGTATATCTATGACGGAAGATCGGGTGCGGTGCAGAATTGGGCTATCCATGAGAAGCCCGTGGCATGGAGAGGAGATAGTAAGCCTGACCCAATGTGGCAACAGAAAAAGAAAGATGCTGATGCGTCTAGACAGGAACGACAAGCCAAGGCTAGTAAGAAAGCGGGTTGGATTCTGAACAACGCAGAGAAGAAAGCCCATCCATACTTGGAGAAGAAGGGTTTCTCGACCGAGAAAGGGTATGTATGGAACGATCTGCTCGTGATCCCAATGCGTATCGAGGGTAATCTTGTTGGGTGTCAATTGATAGATAAAAGTGGGAACAAGAAGTTTTTAACAGGACAAATCACACGAGGTGCATCTGCCGTCTTTGACAATAAAGGACTAGACATTATCTGTGAAGGGTATGCGACCGCACTATCTATCCGTAGGACTATGAAGTTTCTCAGGAAGAGATACACAATCCATGTCGCATTCTCTGCTGGAAATATAACCAACCTAGCCAAGAGATTAGATAAATGCGTGATCGTTGCCGATCATGACCCAATCGGTATAAAGACCGCCAAATCCACGGGTAAAAAGTATTGGCTCTCAGATACTGAAGGCGAAGACTTTAACGACTATGAGATTCGGGTAGGGACAGAACAGGCAAGTCTAACCCTCTCCTCTATTTTATAACCCTGAGTTTGTAGAAAAGTTCAGGGAAAGTCCGCAGAATCTTTGCCTCATTCTTCTCATCCGCTAGGAGTAGGGCTTGACCAATCGCCTTGGCAAACCCTCCTTCCCTTTCCAATCTTTCGACTAGGAATATCTTTTCGTTTCTAGTCATTTGGGTCTACCTCTTCAACATCTACTACTTCCATCTCCCATTCATCTACTTCTTGATGGTTAGCCTCAGAAATAGCATACTCTTCAGGATCTTCCCCGTTAGGCACATCCACCTCTACATATGTAGTCCCCGTAAACCTTACACTTACTCCGTATCTTCTCATCTCTTTTCTCCCAAGTTTCTGTATAAATTCTTTATCAAACTGCTCGACCCAAGTCATACGATCTCCACGATTCTGAACTCCTCGTAAGAACAATCTTCAAGATAGCCTAGGCGGACATCCTCTTCCTCTTCTTCTATCTCTTTGTTTAGTGCCTCTACTGCCTCTGCCTCGGTATCAAATAGAATCTCCTCACCATTACAAGTCCATATCGGTTCGTCATACATCAATCTAATCGCCCACTTGCTCATGATTTCTCCCAATCCAAATCAATACCAATAAAGTAAAACCACCTACCATCTTTTAACTTAACAGGAGTAAAAGGATGATCGTCAGGGTTATCTCCTGAGTCATACTCCTCTGCACCTTCTAAGTCCTTGGCACTAAAGTATTCAACATACATCAGATCGTCATAATTTCTGTATGCCATTCCAGCAGGTATCAAGATGCCCTGTTCGGCAAGATCATCTCTCATTCGCACCTTAGTCATAATCTTCCATCTCCGCATATGGTTTGACATCATCTCTACCATCAAAAGGGTAGGTATCGTGTAAGCGACCACCTCCCTTTTCCCATATAGATAAAGCCTCGGATTTACTGTCCGCCTCCACCATGTATTGTTCCCATACGGGTATCCAAACCTGATACTTAGGCATTCTCCACCTCCTTGGGAAACTTCCATTCAGGCGATCCGTCTATGATCCTTTGCCGTTCTTCTTTCGTGGCATACCACTCAACATCAAAGATTTCACTACCATCCTCAAAGTCCGACAACTCTACCCCGTATGGGTATTCCTCATGGCTAGGATCATCTACCAAGAATGCGTATATGGGTCTTTCAAACTTATCATTCACGATTGCACGAATCATGTCCCAATTGATACCGATAGATGGGTCATGATATTTGCCGATCAACTCCAAACACTCTCTAGCCTGTTCTTCTGTTAGCCAATCATGCTCATCACGGATATCGTCTATATGCCACCAATCTGCGACCCAATCAGGGCTAGTCAATCTCTTGACATCATCCACGGATGGGATATCCTGATCGTCAGGAAGACTAAATTCAAGCACGACCTTTTTCATTTCTCTCTCCCTCTCTAGCAAGATATTGAATGACCTGAGAATAAGATGGGGTAAAACCCATCTGTTCGGTCAGCGTTTCCCTTAACTTGGTTAGTAGATCCATGGTTTCAGGATTGATTGATACATTAACTTTCTTCGGTTTCTGCATTTTCAGCCTCCCGTTCTGATTCCCACTCCGCCATGTTCATAGATATGGCAAACTCCTCATCTATTTCCCGTGGAATGTTTCTCTTTACCCAATTTGAATTACCTTGGATATCGTAGGATTCATCTATGCCGTTATCCCATATACCGCAGAAGCAACAACCACCTTCGTAATACATGGCTCTGATCTGAAAACCCATTTCATATAGTTTTTCATAGGCATCCGTAGGAGGACTCCAAGCAGAATCAAATCCAATCTTTATGGTGTTATTTTTAATATCCTTTAAGGTCAGTTTGTCATACCCATCTCCGCACCCAATATCCCACTTTGTCCCCCACTCTGCCACGCAGAAGTCATACCAATTTTTATAGCCAAAATGCTCTATGTTCAACTTCTCTCGGTAGGAAAGTAGTTTCTGCTCATAGGAATCAGGACTGCCAAGACATCCCGCAACTGTGTCTATCAACTCTTTCGGCACGGGAATGAACTCCCTCAATAGTCCGTTCTTGTTATATCCCTTGACGACCCGTTTCATCATCTTCTTGTCTTCATGGGAAAT
>JACCDP010177994.1_pt1 | contig 26519 bp, 21 predicted proteins | sample 7445841 | NCBI WGS metagenome assembly JACCDP01 (sample SAMN15323441, study PRJNA562643) | freshwater metagenome | isolation source: river surface water | place: USA:Blue River Watershed | collected 2017-08-17 | reverse complement strand
TGCACGGGCTACCGCGACGCGGCCGGCAAGGTCGTCTCGGGCGTCCCTCGCAATGATGCGGTGCGTCGCACCCTGCAGCCCATCTACGCCACCCTGCCCGGCTGGACGGCCGACATCACGAAGGTCCGCTCCTACGCACAGCTGCCCGCCGAAGCCCGTCGCTACGTGGCCTTCACGATGGCCGAGATCGTCCGCCTCGCCTCGCGCGGCGGTTCCCTGCCCTATCTCCCGAACCTCCGCTACATCGGCGTCGGTCCGGACCCCGACCAGATCATCTCCGACGTCCCCGCGACGGCCGAGCTGATCAAGCAGGCCTGACGACCCTCCGCCGCCGCGCCGATGGCCGACCTGGAACATAACTTCGCCCTCCCGCTGTGGTCGCTCGTCGACCAGGCCAAGGTCGAAGCGGGCAAGTCCGACATGCGCGGGCTCGCCAAGGAACTCGGCAAGTGGCTGGCGCATAATTTCGACGTCGACCACAAGGGCGTGGCGATCGAAGAACCTTCGGGCACCGAACCCGGCGCGATGCCGATGTTCGTCGTCGCCGGCGTCCGCCAAGACCAGTGGCACGTGATGGTCGCGCTCGCCCAGAGCCGCGACAGCGCGCTCTTCGTGGTGCTCCCGACGGAGAGCGGCGCCTTCCGGCTCCAGCAGCTGAACGTGCCGAAGCCGGAGTGATCAGGCCGCGAACGCCTTGACGGTCTCGAGGTGGAGTTCGGCGACCTGCTGCAGGGTCAGCCCACCCCACTTGTAGCCACCGGCGAGGGCAAAGACGTGCGGGATCTTCCGGGCCCGGGCCCATTGGACGACACGCTTCTCGCGCTTCAGGATCATCTCCTTGGTGATGCCCTTCATGCCGCCGGCTTTCTCGTAGGTGTCCATGCCGGCGTTGTAGATGAGGAAGTCCACCCGCTCCAAGGCGTTCAAGGCCTCCTCGACGTGGTCGAGGTAGCGCTTGGGCTGCTCGACCTCGACGAAGAAGTGGCGATCGCGGTCCGTCGGCTCCCAAGTGTCGAATGAGCACACGGTGACGTCGGCGAGATACACCTGCGGGTGTTTGCCGAGGATATCGAACGTCCCGCCGCCCGCATGGGCGTCGAGATCGAGGATGCCGACGGTCTTGACCTTCTTCAGCGCCTCGAGCGCGGCCAGGGCCAACCCGTTGAACTGGCAGAAGCCGTTACCGGAATTACGGCGGGCATGATGTAGGCCGCTCGAGAGACTGCCGGAACGCCCGTTCTTCAAGGCTTCCTTCACCGCGTCGCGCATGCCGCCCGTCGAGGCAAGGATGCTGTCCAATAGCGGTTGCGACCAAGGTCCTACCTCTAGGAAGGCGCCTTTGTCCTCCAGCGTGTGTCGGACGTATTCCGCCTCATGGATGAGTTCGAGTTCCTGACGCGTCGCCAGCTTCGGCGCCTCGAGCCAGACCTCCCCGGCCTCGCCGGCTTCGATCAGCGCGGCGACCAGTTTGGACTTACTGACAGTCTCCATCTTGCCGTCGACGGCGTAAGTCGGGCTATAATAGACGGTCAGAGGAGGGTTAGGCATGCCTAGGTTATGCCCGCGCCGGCCCCCATCGTCAAACGGACGCCCTGTCATAGGTTGCGGGTTGGCTTCAGGCCTCGACCAGCCCATCCTCCGACCCTCGCCGCCCATGCCTTTCGACCCCAAGATTCCACGAGAATTCGCTAATAAAATGGGGCGTGAGGCCATGCACATCATCGACCTGGGCCTTTACGCCTCGCCCACCAGTCGGCAGGTGGACGTCGCCGAGGACATCGCCTCGGCCGTCGCCCGGACCACGCACCTCCCGCCGGACCACCGGCACACCTTCCCGCGGACCGGCGGATATGACACCGTCATCGAAGTGACCGAAGCGACTTCCCTTTCGGTCGCCCGTCGCCATCACGACGCCGGCCTTCGCACGGTCGTCCTCAACTTCGCCTCACCGACCGTGCCCGGCGGCGGCTTTCTCGCGGGCGAACGCGCGCAGGAGGAATACCACTGTCGCTCCACCGCCCTCTTCGCCTGCCAGGCCGGCGGACCGATGTATTCGTTCCATCTTAACCAAGCCAACGCGCTTCGCTCCGACGCGATGATCTATTCGCCCGACGTGCCGGTCTTCCGCGGCGACGACCATCAGTTGCTCGAGGAGCCCTTCAAGGTCGCGTTCCTCTCCGCGGCCGCCTGCGATGCCCGCGACGTGGCTCCGCTCGACCAGCCGAAGATCGCCGGCGCGATGAGCGCCCGCATCGTCAAGGTCCTCGCCGCCGCCCAGGCCAACGGCCACGACGCGCTGGTGCTCGGCGCCTGGGGCTGCGGCAACTTCGCCAACGACCCGGCCCTGATCGCCGACCTTTTCCGCCAAGCCCTGCAAGGGCCGTTCAAGGGCGCCTTCCGCCGGGTGACTTTCGCGATCATCGATAGCTCGCCCGAACGCCGCTGCCTGAGCCAGTTCCAACTGGCCCTCAGCCAGAAGGCATCCCCGCTCAACAACTGAGCCTTAGCTCACTTAAGACGGGCAAGGATCGATTCACCGACCTTGACGCCAAGGAAATCATAACCGGCGCCGGTGTAGTGGACGTCGAGCGGGGGCTGGAATTCCTTCAGCCGGGGCGTCATGGCGCCGAACAGGTCGTCAGTCGGGATACCGTGCTTCGCCATGACCTCGGCGGCCAAGGCGTTCTTATCGACGACCGACTGTGCGGTCTGCTTCTGGGCGGGGTTGTCCGGGATGGGCGTGGTGCTGGCCCAGATGAGCTTCGCTCCCGTCTTCTCGAGGCGGGTGACGATCTCCTCGAGCCGCTTCACGTAGTCCGCCGCCGGCGTGGCGCAGTCATGGATGCCGAAGTTGAAGTGGATGACGTCCCACTTCCCTGCACCTAGCCAGACATCGAGATTCTTGAGCCCGGAAGCGGTCGGACCACAGTTGGCCGGCGCGCGATGGACATTGACCTTGCCGGCAAGAGTCACCCGCGTCGGCTGGGTGTAACCACGGGAGACCGAGTCACCGATGAGCAGCACCCGCGGCAGCTTCGGATCGTCCTGCACGAAGTCCCAGGCATTGGACTTGCCGGCGACCTTATCGCGCTTGTGCAGAGGGAGGTAGAAATTACCGAGCTGGGACTGCAGGACCTTCTCCCACGCCTGCGCCTCCGGCGAAAGGGTCGCCACCCAAGCCTGATACTTCTCGTCGATGACCTTGTCCTGCGCGGCCTTCTTGGCGGCTACCTGCGCGGCGGCCTCTTTGGCGTTGGTCGGCTCGCCCTTCGGGGGCTCGGCGGCAAGCAGGACGGAAGCCAGGCAGAGCAATGCGAGAAGGTGCTTCATGGTGGGGTGAGCCGATGCAACCAACCACGCCCCAACGTTCAAGCCGTCAGTGCGACCAAGGCATATCCGTCGACTCGACGGCGCTAGCGGGTCACCCCGCTGAGCGGATGGTCCGTCACGGCCTTCCAGGCGATGGACTGCAGCACCTGATTGAGCCTCTTGGCTTCCGGGAGTTTCGCCAATGGGCTGACGACCGGCAGGCCCGTCGGATTGCGCCGATACATGACCGCGAAGTGACAATAGGCCGTCAGTGCCCGGATCTGTGGTCCGGGATGACCGAGCACATCGGTGAAGAGCTCGCTCTGGCGGCTCACGCCGGGAGCTTCGCCGGCGATGACTTTGGCGCGCAAGGCCAGCACCGCCTCGCCGCAAGGCACGACGGCGATACGCGCGCCGGGGATGCGACCGTTGAGCTCCTTCACATGCCCTTCGATCATCTGGAAATACGGCGTGTGGATCGCGCGTAATTGCTCGACGGTCTTGCCATCGCGATCGACCGACTTCGGCTTGGTCCGGCTCAGCCAGACGGCGGGGTCTTCGTAGGGCACCCAGTTCTGCTGCAGGGTAAAGCGCACGTCAGCCCGATGCTCCAGCCCCAGCTTGACGAAATTCTCGATACCCGGATCCGGCAGGAACGTCGGCGCCATGGTGAAGAGCTCGGCCTGGCCGGCGGTCAGCACCGGCTTGGCTTTGTTCTTCTCCGGCGGCAGATCCCAGTGCTGGATCACCTTCGAGCCCCCGATGGAAGAGATCGCCAGCTGCTCATGACCTTGGATACCCGCGGCCTTGGCCATCTCCGCGACGAGCGGAGGCATCCAGACGTGGAAGCTGTGGCCCGCCGTCAGCACCTTGAGCCCCTTCGGCGAGGCCTCCTGCGCCGTCAGTCCGACGGCCGCGAGGACGAACAGGAGCAGACCGCGAAGGAGGCGCATCGTCCGGCTTACTTGCTGGAACGATATGGACCGGCCGGGAGCGCATCGGCACCGGCGGAGTAGACGCTGACTTCCGGGAAGTTGGCCCAAGCGTAACGGACTTCCTTCGGGGCCTTGACGCCGGTGACCGTGACGGTCGCTCCGTCAACCTTGGCCTGACCGAAGACCCACTTGTCGTCGGCACCGAGAAGGCCGAAGCCCTTGCCGTCGTTCTTGAGCACCACCGGGCGATCGTAAGTGAGCACGAAGGCGTCGCCTTGACGCTCGGCCTTTACCACGCGCGGGGCTTCGCCGACCGGGCGGGCCTTGTAGACGCGCTGGAGGGCGACATAGGCGAGGCGCTCACCGACGGGCAGCTTGTCTTTCGGATGGATGTCCTTCTCTTCGCCGAGGTCGATGTTCACGGACTGCATCGCACCGGGGACGTTGTCAGCAATCCACTCCATCGATTCACGGATCCGGGGCCAGCCACCATCCTCCACGGCGAGCTCCGGCTTACGGGCCATGAAACGAGGCAGCTGGACGATGATGAAGGGGAACTCCTGACCCCAAGCCTTGTGCCAGGACTTGATCATGGAACCCAGCACCCACTTGTAGGCCTCGGGCTGGCCGGCGTTGGATTCGCCCTGATACCAGATGGCGCCGCGCACGGAGTAACCGACGAGCGGGGCGACCATGCCGTTCCAATTCATGTGCGGGCCATTGGACCAGACCGGGGCGAACCTGCCGGCGTCCTGACGCAGTTTGGCGGCGACGGTCTTGTCCTTCTCGGACTTGAGGCGAGCCTGCAGCTTCTCGAGGGCGACGGCGCGGGCCTTGATGGCCGCCGTTTCCTTGGCGTCGAAATCCTTGGCGTCAGCGACGTCGGCATACATGCCCTTCGGACCCCAGGCCTCGGCGCGGGTACCGCCGATGGAGGTATGGATGACGCCGACGGGCTGCTTGATGTTGGCGCGCAATTCGCGGGCGAAGAAAAGACCGGTCGCAGTGAGACCCTCGACGGTGTCCGGAGCGGCGAGCTTCCACACACCCTGCACATCATCGGCGGGCTCGGCCTTGGGCGTGCGCGCGACGGTGAAGACACGCAGGCCGGAGTCGGCGGGGCGAGACTTGGCGTCCGCGGCGGCGGTGGTGTTCTTGACGACCCAATCCATGTTCGACTGGCCGGAACCGATCCAGACTTCGCCGACGATGACGTCATGGGCGGTGAAAACTTCTTCGCCGGAACTGACGATGAGATCCTGACCCTGTTCGGTCGGCTTGAGACCCGCGAGCGACGCGCGCCACTTGCCATCAGCGCCGGCAGTGGTCGTCGCTTCGACGGAGCCGAGCTTGACGCTCACCTTCGAGCCCGGATGGGCCTTGCCGAAGACGGCGGCGTCACCGGCCTGGAGGACGGCGTGGTCGGAGAAGAGAGAGAGATCAGCTTGAGCTCTCCGGCCGAAACGAGCGCGGAGCAGCAAAGCACGAGGAATGCGAGGCGGGGTAGCATGGAGACAGGACACGCTAAGGCCGGAAGATTGCCAAGTCCTAAGGGCGGGACAGATTAGACGAAACTCCTCCCCCGCCCCGCTGTTATATCGATACCATGAAGCATCTCCCCCTGCTCCTCCTCGCCGCCACCCTGGGCTTCGCCGCCGAAGAAGGCCCTCGTCCGCCCTCCCGCCCCCAAGGTCCCGGCCAGGAAGGCCGCCAGTTACCCCGCCTACCAGTCCAACTTAGCCCGGACGAGCAGAAGCGTCTCCACGAGGCCATGGAGAAGGCCAAGCAGGACCCTGCGGTGAAGGAAGCCCACGAGCAGGCCGCCAAGGCTCAGCAGGCCGCACAGGAAGCCCAGAAGAAGGCACGGGAGCTCACCGATGAAGCCGCCCGCAAGGCCGACCCGGAAGTCGCACCCATCCTCGAAAAAATCAAGAAGGCCATGGAGCGCCGTCAGCCTGATCAGCCCGACCGCCAACCGCAGGGCCAGCCCCGCGGCGAGCAACCTCGCCGTCCCGAAGGTCAGCTCAATCAGCCTAATCGCGACCGCGGCCCCGGTCAGCCCGAGGGCGACCGCCCCCGCGGCGACGTCCGTGAGCCCGGCCCCGATCGTGGTGTCGTGATCCCGGGCCTCTCGCCCGACGAACAGCGTCGCGTCCGCGAAGCCATGGCCAAGGCCAACGAAAACCCCGCCGTGCGCGCCGCCCGCGAAGCCGCCGCCGCCGCCCAGCGCAAGGCGATCGAGATCGCCGAAGACATCGCCCGCCAGGCCGACCCTTCCCTCGCCCCGCTCTTCGAGAAGATGCGCAAGGCCGGCGAACCGCGCCGCCCGCAAGGCGACAATCGTCGCGACCGCAAGCAGCCCGAATAAGCACGGAAGCATCCGTAACGAAGGCCGACCGCAGGGTCGGCCTTTTTATTTCCCATTCAACGCCAAGGACTCATATTGGCCCCATGCGCCTCCCCACGCTCGCCGTCGCGACTTTCTGTCTGCTCACCCTCGCCCAGGCCGAAGACGCCCGGCTCGGACCTCTGAAGGATCTGAATGGATACTTCCCCTTCCCTGCGCCGAAGTCCGTGCAGGCATGGAAGCCACGTCAAGAATTCGTCCGCCGTCAGCTGCTGGTCTCCCAGGGCCTCTGGCCGATGCCGACCAAGTCGCCGCTCAACGCGGTGATCCATGGCAAGATCGACCAAGGCGAATACACGGTCGAGAAGGTCTATTTCGAAAGCGCCCCGGGCTTCTTCGTGACGGGTAACCTCTATCGCCCGAAGAACGTGACCGGCAAGGCGCCGGCGGTGATCTTCCCCCACGGACACTGGACCGACGCCCGCTTCCTGATCCAGCCCGATAAATACGTCCGCGAGGAGATCGCCACGGGTCAGGAACGCTTCGTCGAAGGCGGCAAGTCGCGCTTCCAGTCGATGTGCGTGCAACTGGCCCGCATGGGCTGCGTGGTCTGGCAGATCGACGCGCTGAGCGACTCCGATTCGATCCAGTTCTCCCCCGAGGTCATCCACAAGTTCGCGAAGCAACGCCCCGAGATGAACCGCACCGAGGGCTGGGGCCTCTATAGCACTCAGGCGGAAGCGAACCTGCAGAGCGTGATGGGCCTGCAGACGCTCAACCTGGTCCGCAGCGTCGACTTCTTGCTCGGCCTGCCCGACGTCGACCCGGCCCGCCTCGCCGTCACAGGCTCCAGCGGCGGCGGCACGCAGACGATGCTCCTCGCCGCGGCGGACCCGCGGATGGCGCTATCCTACCCCGTCGTGATGGTCAGTACCGCGATGCAGGGCGGCTGCACTTGCGAGAACGCCAGCCTGCTCCGCGTGAACTCCGGCAACGTCGAGATCGCCGCGCTCTTCGCCCCGAAACCCCAGGGCATGAACACGGCCAACGACTGGACGAAGGAACTCGCGACCAAAGGCTTCCCTGACCTGCAGAACCTCTATGGCCTCTACGGCAAGAGGTATTTCGTCACGCTCCAGCGCGGCGAACACTTCCCTCACAATTACAACGCGGTCACACGCTCGGGCTTCTACGCGCTACTCAACAAGCATTTCAAACTGGGCTTCGAGGCCCCGATCATCGAACGCGACTATCAGCCCCTGCCGAAGGAGAAGCTGACGGTCTGGGATGACGCCCACCCGGCGCCGAAGGCCGGCGACCCCGAGTTCGAACGCGGACTGCTCCGCTGGCTGAAGGCCGACGCCCAGCAGCAACTGCAAGCGCTCGCCCAAACCGACGAGGGTCGCGAGCAGGTCCTGCGTCCGGCGATCGAAACACTCATCGGCCGCCCTTACGCCCAGGCGGGAGCCATCACCTTCCCCGACGCGAGCACCCAGTGGCGCGATTCCCACTTCCGCACCCAAGGACGCCTGCTCAACGCCACCTACGGCGAAGAAGTCGCCGTCGATTGGCTCCAGCCGACCAAGCCCACGGGCGAAGTGGTCATCTGGCTGGATGACGCCGGCAAAGGTTCCGCCCGCCTGCCCGACGGCACCATCCGTCCCGAACTCCAGGAACTCATCGACCGAGGCGTGGGCGTGCTCACGGCCGATCTCTTCCTGCAGGACGACAAGAAGCTCAAGCAGACCCGCGTCGTGACCGGCCCCCGCGAAGTCCCGGCCTATACCTACGGTTACAACCATGCGCTCTTCGCCCAGCGCGTACACGACGTGATGACCATCACGAGCTACTTGCTCACGCCGCGCGACGCTTCCCAGCCGCCGATCAAGAAAGTCTCGCTCGCCGGCTTCGGCCAGATGGGCGCTGTCGCCGCCGCGGCCCGCGCCGTGACCGGCGGAGCCATCGCCAAGGCCGCCGTCGATACGGGCGGTTTCCGCTTCGGCCAGCTGCTCGATTACCGCGACCCGATGTTCCTGCCCGGCGGCGCCAAATACCTCGACGTACCGGGACTGCTCTGCGTCGGCTCGACGCAGCCGCTCTGGGTCGCCGGCGAAAAAGACCACACGCTCTTCCGGTCCGCCACCCTGCACCTCGACGGCACGGACGCCAAGACCGCCGCCGCCACCTGGCTCCTCAAATGATCCACCGACGCACCCTTCTCACCGGCCTGGCCATGGCGCCCTTCGCGGGCCTGCTGGCCGCCGAAAGCAAACCGCGTCTGCGCGTCGCCCAGATCGGCACCTCGCATGCGCATGCGGCCGGCAAGATGGACGCCCTCCGCTCGCTGCCAGATCTCTATGACGTCGTCGGCTTCGCCGAACCGATCGCGGGCCGCCAAGCCGCCGCCCAGAAGGCGAAGTCCTTCGCGGGACTGAAATACCTGACCGAAGCGGAGGTCCTTGCCGACCCGACCATCCGAGTGGTCGTCATTGAGACCACGCTCGAAGACTCCGCCCGAGCCGCCCTCGCCGCCCTCAAGGCCGGCAAGCACATCCACCTCGACAAACCGGGCGCGGAGAAACACGCCGACTTCGTCGCCCTCCGCCGCTACGCCGCCGAAAAAGGACTCACGGTGCAGATGGGCTATATGCTCCGCTACAACCCGGCCATCCAACTACTCGTCCGCGCCGTCAAGGAGGGCTGGCTCGGCGAGGTGATGGAAATCGACGCCTCGATGGGCAAGCTGCTCGACGAGGCCAACCGCAAGCGCTTCGCCCAGATTCCCGGCGGCGGCATGTATGAACTCGCCTGCCATCTGGTAGACACGGTCGTAAGTCTGCTCGGCGCGCCCACCTCCGTCCAAGCCTTCGGTAACGCTACCCGGGCGCCCCAGGATACCTTCGTCGATAATCAGCTGGCGGTACTCTCCTACCCGAAGGCCACGGTCACGATCCGTTGCAACCATGCCGATCCGTTCGGCGGCCCTCACCGGGCGCTCGCCGTGCGCGGCACCCGCGGCGCGATGGAGATCCGTCCGCTGGAATCCGGCAAGGGCGTCCTGCGTCTCGATGAACCCCGCGACACGGCCAAGGTCTGCCGCCAGGTCGGCGACAAGATGGTCATGTTCGCCGAGCCCCGCTTCAAGAAGGGCGAGAATACCTTCGCGCTCGATGTCCCCAAGGGACGTTACGACGAAGAATTCCGCGACCTGCACCGCGTGCTCGTCGGCGGCCAGGCCTTCGCGTGGTCGGCCGACCACGACATCACCGTCCACGCGACGGCTCTGCGTGCCGCCGGACTGACGCCGTAAAAGCCTACTTCAGGACCTGAGCCGCGAAGCCCTGCATGAGTTTGGCCTGGGCTTCGTCCAGTTTACCGCTCCACTTCGGAGCCGGCGCCTTCATGTCGTAGACCTTTCCGAAGAAGATTAGGGCGTTCAGATACGTGCCGGTGAACTCGGGGTGGGAATTATCCTTCGTGTGCAGTCGCACCGGCGCCGCCGAGGCGTAGTTCAACTCCCAGGCATCGCCGCACGGCACGAACGTGGCGCCATTATCCTTGGCGACGACGCCATACCACTTACGCAGACGGGTCTGCATCTCCTTGGGATTGGCGCCGACATCCGGACCCTTCTTGGTGGCTTTCCAATAATCGGCATGACGGGCCCACGTCTCATAGAAATAAATCTTGGCCTTGGGGCTCTTGGCGCGGACGCGCCGGCAGAGCTCCGCCGCACTCTCCTGGAATTCCTTGCGGACGGTCTCATCGGTCTCGGCGATGGCCGGTTCTTGGCTCTGCCCCTGGAGGACGACGACATCCCAGTCCCCCTCATCGACAAGCTTCATGCTGCCGGCGATAGCCAGATGCTGCTTCAGTGTACGGCCGCCGGGCGTAGACGACTTCACGATAGGCGCCGCTCGGCCACTGCTCTTCACGACCTCTAAGAAGACCTCAGGGAGTTTGTTGACGCCGGTGTAGCTATTACCGACGAAAAGCACCCGCTGCGGATCCTCGGCGCAGGCCGAGAGCGTCGTAAGCAGGAAAGCAGCGAGCCATGCCATCGGAGCGAATCTCATGTCCGATTCCTCCCATGCCATGGCCTCGCGGGCAAGCCGAACCCCTACTCAGCGCACCCCCCAGACCTTCTCCAGCACCGGGACGACCGTCGGGTCCTTGACCTTCAGTTCTGTGAGGTTGAACGGCTCCATGTCATTACGATCGAAGTAGGCTTCGGTGACCTCCGCGAAATACTCCATCTGATTGGTCATCGAGTAGGCCTTGGTCGGAGTTTCGACATACTTCTCGCCGGTCCAACGCTTGACGGCGTCATAGGTCCCGGCCGCCTTGGCCTGCTGGAAGGCCCCGAGGATATCCTTGTTCTGATAGCCTCCCGGGATCACCTGGTCGTGATAAGCATGGGCAAGCTCATGCAGGACGAGCACGGGCATACGCCGGATCTCCGGCTCGAAGCGATCGACGTTGGTGAACTCGATCGCCTTGGCCAAGGCGATCTCCCGCCCGACCTGCTTCACCCAAGCCAGGCCGCCGTGATACTCGGCGGTGGGTCGGCGGTCAGGATAAGGCAGTGAGAAATTCAAGGGCACCGAGCGAAGCCGCTCGACCGCCTTGACCGGGATGAGTCGCTCCACTTTCGCGAGCTGCGCATCCAGGATGACGACCGCCTTCTCGACGGCGGCGGCGTCCTTCGCGATCAGGCGCTCATCGATCCGCAGCGTCCAACCGCGGATCTGCCTGACCTGACGGTCGCGGCCGGCCATCTGCACGGCGGCCTTGCCCAGCGCATCACCGACCAGGAAATAGGTCTCGGCATTGCCGAACTCGTGATGGCCGTGGCCCGGATTGGGAGAATCCTCCGGCTTCCGCACGAAGGTGCGCGTGGGTACGAAGATGACGTTATCCTTGAACTCGGGGTAGCCCGCCACGTTCGCCTGCGCCTGGCGCAAAGCGGTCCATTCCTTTGGCGCGTCGACCCACGCACCAGTCAGTTCGCCAACAATCACGGGGAGCTTCGGGACGCCGAACTCTTTGCGGACATCCCTGATGAGGTGCGCGAGGTTCTGCTCGTATTCCGGCACGGCGGTCTTCGGATTCACGCCGTCGTTCCAGCCCTGATACCAGACGAAGCCGGCCAGTTCGACCTGCGCGCCGTCGTAAGCAGGGAAATCCTTTTTAAGGTTCGCCAGCGCCTCGCGGACTTCGGCGACCATCTTCACGTAATACGGACCGACCTCACCGCCGGCGCTCGGCGGACGGAAATCGCGGTAGAGGCTCTTGCCTCCCCAAGCGGTCTTGATGAGCAGGACCTGGTCGCGATAGGCCTCGCCGACCACGTGACCGAACTGAAACTCCGGTCCGAAGTGATGCTGGCTGATATAGGCGCCGAACCCGAGCGCCAGCGGACCAGCCTGCAGTGGCTGCTTCTCACGCTGATAGCGCACCCAGACGTCCGAGCGCACGGCCCATTTACCGTCCTTGTCCTTGAGGTGCGCGTAGCGTTCGGCCGCTCCGGGTCGGGACATGACGTCCACTAGGGTGCCTTTGCCTTCATTGTAATTACGGCCCGCCAGGTCGGCCACCGCTTGACCCTCCATATTCGACTGTCCCGCGAGGATGAAGACCTTGAGTTTGCGCGCAGGCTCGGCCGCGACGCACAGCAGGGACCAGCAAAGCAAGATCGGGGCGAATCTCATGCGCCACTTATCCGCCCATCCCCTTCCCCCCGCAAGCCGAACCCCTGTCTCGTTTTCAATTCAGTCCTCGATTCAGCCCTCGATTCAGCCATCAATTCAGTCCTCCACCCTTCACCATGTTCACCCCGCCCTTCCCCCTCTCCGGCCTGGCCGACGAAGCCGCCGACGACATCGCCGGCCAGATCGCCGCGCACCAGGCGCTGGGCTGGAAGGCCATCGAGCTCCGCCTCCTGAACGGCAAGCAGTTCTCCGGCCCGGCTGTCAGCGATGACGAGTTCAAGCGCTCCGTCGATCAGCTAGAGGCGGCCGGCATTCGGGTCAGCAGCTACGCCTCCGCCATCGGCAACTGGAGCCGACCCATCACGGGCGACTTCGCCGTCGACCTCGCCGACCTCAAGGTACTCATTCCGCGCATGCAGCGCACCGGTACGAAGTTCGTGCGCACGATGAGCTGGGTCCGCGGCGACGTCTCCGAAGACCTCTGGCGCGACGAAGGCGTCCGCCGTTATAAGGAGATGGCCAAGCTCGCCGCCGACGGCGGGATCATGTTGTTGCACGAGAACTGCGAAGGCTGGGGCGGCCTTTCCGGTACGCACGCCCGCCGCTTCATCGAAAGCGTCGACCATCCCAGCGTCCGCTACCTCTTCGATATCGGCAACACGGTATCCTACGGCCAGGAGACCATGCCCTTCTACCGCGACATCCTGCCTTACGTGGAATACGTCCACATCAAGGATTGCCGACGCAACCCGGCCGGCGGCAAGAGCAGCGCCTTCACGTACGCCGGCGAAGGCGACGCGCTCGTCCGCGAGATCCTCACGGACCTCATCCGCAAAGGCTATAAAGCCGGCGTCTCCATCGAGCCCCACGTCGCCAGCATCGTCCACCTCGGCGAAGGCACCAAGGCCTCCCCGCAGGAGCGCTTCGACTCCTACGTCCGCTATGGACAAGGCCTCGAAAAGCTTCTGGCCGGGATCACGGCCTGATTTGGCTGGCGCTTCCGACCACGCACCCCATCCCTTTTCCGCATGTCTTCCGAACCGACGCCTCCCTTTGATGGCCCCCAGCTGGGCGATACGGTCGAGGGCCTCACGCTCATCGCCGTCGGCATCCGGGACACCTTCACCGAAGTCCTGCCCGCCCACCGCGAGGCCTTCACCCTGCTCAACGAATGGATGAACGGCATCCGGCTTTATGAGCTCGAGGACGCCCTCGACCTCGACGCCAATTTCTGGGACGAACTCCTCGACTGCGACTACGAGGTCGGCGAAGGTGAGATCGACGGCGACAAGCCGGGCGAGATGGTGACCATCTACGACGTCTGGGCCGACTCCCAACAGACCGACGCCTGCCTCGACAAGCTCTGCGCCCGCCTCGAAGAGCTCAAAGCCATGGCCGTCGACGTCCTGCCTCCCGGCCTGCACAACGCCGCGAAGACGCACCAGTCGCCGACCGAGACGCTCAAGCTGATCGCTCAGCTGGCCGACTGATCATTCCGCACGCAACCAAGCCAGCGACGTCTTCCTGACCCGGAGGACGTTGAGGTAGGTCTTCTTCGCGCTGTCGCCGGCGCAATACGCGAATAGCACGTCGTCGCCGACGAAGTGGATGGCGGTGTAACAATACCATCCGTCGGGGTCGCCTTCGAGGAGCTTGGGCCGCCCCCAGGTGGCGCCGCCGTCCTTCGAAATCGCGGCGACCAGCGGGCTCCGCTTACCCTTCGGGAACGGAAACCGCCCCGAGTGGTCGTTGAACACGGCCAGAAGCTCGTCCGATCCGGGGATACGTTTGATGCTCGCGGGCGAGACTGGCGAGGCGAGCGTGGTCGGCGTCGGCGCGCTCCAGCTCTTACCTCCGTCTTTGGAGTCGAAACCATACTGGCTGCCGGCATCCGTCCGCGCCCACGAGAACAGCGAACCATCGGCCCGCTCGACCACGCCGGGCTCCTGCAGACCGCTGCCCGACCGGACCGGCATCGCCCACCAGTTCGCGGCCTCCTGCCACTTCTGGCCGTCGTCATCGGAATAGATCCAGAGCGCCATGGCCCGCGCGTCGAAGGAACGGCTGCTGAGCGGGTCCTGGCCGCGCGAGCGATGGAACGCCACCGGCAGGAGCAACCGTCCCTTGGCGGTCTGAATGAGCCGGTCGTTGTTCACGACGAAATAGCCGGGAGCCGTCAGGATCAGCTTCGGCGCAGACCAGGTCGCGCCGTCGTCTCCCGAGGTCCGCAAGTATGGCCGGCAATCGAGCCAATCGTTCTTCACGAGATAGACCATGTGAAGTTTGCCGCTGGCCGAGCGGAGCAACGAGACGCTCATCACGTTATAGCGGCCCTCGTTTTCGACGATGGTCTTCGGGGCGCTCCAGGTCAGGCCTTGGTCGTCCGAATGAATCTGGGCGATCCGGGCCGGGTCATGGTCGCTGCCCTTCCCTCCGTAATATGCCGTGTAGCAGAAGATGATCCGGCCAGAGCGCAGGGTCGCGAAGGCGCCCTCGGAGTTCCGAGGATTATCCGACGACGGCGCCATCGTCAGCGCGATCCGGTTAGCCGGAACATCAAAGGGCGCCTGATCGAAGGGGGCGGCGAGGCCACTCGCAGCGAAAAGCGAAAGAATCAGGGCTAGGCGGAAGGGGCTTTCCATGGCCGAAGCATACGGCTGACTAAGGCCATGTAAACACCGGCGTCCGCTGCTATCGCTGCAGATGCCGGTCCAGGAAAGCCTGGATCAGCGCCCTCGACTCCGGTGAGTCGAACTCCTTGCCGCCGTGTCCGGCGCCGGGAATCAACTTCAGGGTCGACTCCACGCCCGCCGTCTTGAGCGCCGCGTGCAGGCGCTCGCTCTGATCGACGGGCACGCCGGGATCGGCCGCGCCATGCAGAATCAGGAACGGGACATCATCCTTGGAAACCTGATGCAAGGCACTGACAGCCTTGGCCTTCTCCGGCTGGTCCATCACGACACCGCCCAGCAACAGGGCGCCGTTGGCCTTGGCGAGATCCGCGCGTGTGCGCTTTTCCGAGAGCACGTTCGGAGGCATGGTCAGGAGATCGGTCGGACCATACAAGTCCACCACGGCCTTCACCTTGTCTTCCGCGGGTAAAGGCAGGGTGCCCCAAAGGGCCACCACATGACCGCCCGAGGAGCCGCCCATCGCGGCGGAGCGCGACGCGTCATAGCCGTATTTTCCGGACTCTTGGCGCAGCCAGCGGAGCGCCGCGATCGGATCCTCGATCTGCGCCGGCCACGGATGCTCGGGCAATAGCCGGAAATCCAGACTGGCGACGGCGTACCCTTTGGTCGCCAACCAAGCGGCAGGACAATTCGTCTTGGAACCGTTGCGCCAGCCTCCGCCATGCACCCAGATGACCAAGGGCATGGGCGCCGAGGGCATGGCCGACGGACGGTAGAGATCCAACTTGAGGCTGACCCCCTTGACCTGCGCGTATTCGAGATCACGCACCACCTTGACCCCCTCCGGGACCTTGGTGCTAGCCCCATAGGCCGAAGCCGTGAGCAGACCGATGGCGAGCAAGGCCCTCATTTCTTCTTCGCCTTGGCCTTACCGGCCGGGCTCTTCTTGATGAGCTGTACGGCGACGTCGTTCGCGAGGTCCGGACCCGGCGTGCTCCGTCCGCGGGCGATAAGCTTCTCCAGCTCGGCCTTCATCGCCGCGACCCGCTCAGGGAACTCGGCCTGAAGGTTCTTACGTTCACCGGGATCTTTCGAAAGGTCGTACAGCTGCACCGGCGGCAGGCCCGCCTCTTCAGGACCGGGCTTAGGCGAGCTCCAGCCGGCAGAACCGGCGCTGAGGAGCAGTTTCCAATTACCCTCACGAATCGCGAAGCTCCCGTTGATCGACTGGCTCACGATGCCCTGGCGGACGGAGTCTTTAGCCCCGAGCAGGACCGGCAGGAAACTCACGCTGTCTTCGCCCATGCCGGCCGGCACCGTCGCGCCAGTGATCTCGGCGAAGGTGGCGAGGAAGTCGAACTGTCCGATGAGCGCCGCGGACACGGCGGGCTTCACCTTGGCGGGCCAGCGCACGAGGAATGGCACGCGGTGCCCGCCTTCGTAGAGGTCGGCCTTGTTGCCGCGATAGACGTAGCTCGGCTCGTGGCCGGCCTTCTGCAGCTCGGGGATATTCGCCGCGGTCGAACAGCCATTGTCCGCGGTGAAGATCACCAACGTGTTCTCCGTCAGGCCCTGCTTGTCCAACGAAGCCAGCAGCCGGCCGACATCATGGTCGACCTGTTTCACGAAGTCGGCGTAAGGGCTGATGCCGCTGGAACCTTGGAACTCCTTGGTCGGCACAATCGGCGTGTGCGGGGCGTTCAGCGGCACATAGGCGAAGAACGGCTTGGAAGGGTCGGCCTTCCGTTGCGCCTCGATGAAGGCGATGGTCTGGTCGATGACCGAAGGCATCACGTCGACGGCTTCGAACGTAGGTCCGGCCGGACCGGAGCGCAGCCAGGTCTTGGTCGCACTAGGGATCTCCGTCACGCGGCGATCCTTGATCCAGACGAACGGGGGCATGTCCAGTGAAGCGCTGATGCCGAAGAAGGTGTCGAAACCATGGTCGACCGGTCCGTCCACGATGTCGCGTCCGTAGTCGACCGAGGCGGCGTCCTGGAAGGGTTTACCGAAGTTACCGCCGTCGTCGGCGACGCCACCGTTCTTCAACGGGAAGCTCATGCCGAGGTGCCACTTGCCGAAACATCCCGTCGCATAGCCTTGCTGCTTCAGCAGGCCGGCAAGGGTGAGACGATCCTTCGCGATCAGCGGCGTCGAGAAACCGCCGAGCACACCGGACTGGAGTTTGGTGCGCCAGTGATAGCGACCGGTGAGCAGGCTGTAGCGGGTCGGCGTGCAGACGCCGGAGGACGTATGTCCGTCGGTGAACCGCACTCCGCCCTTGGCCAAGGCATCCAGCTGCGGGGTCGCGATCTTGCTCTGCGGATTATTGGCGCCGAGGTCGCCGAAGCCTTGGTCGTCGGCCAGGATGACGATGATATTGGGCCGGTCGGCGGCGACCAGGGCCAAGGACATCAGCCAACCGCAAAGCAGGGGGAAGCGCATGGTGGGGTGACACCTTTCCTATGCGTCCGGTTCCCGCCCCGCAACCCTCGCTTCGACCCTATCTTGTTTGCCTCCGGCCAGCCCCTCCCCTATCCCCTCTCCTCTCTTTATGTCGTCCCTCCTCGGCTTCTCTTACATCGGCTTCGCCCGCGGCCAGTCCCGCACCGCGCCCTACCGCTCCGTCAACCCGGCCACCGCCGCCGCCCTCGAGCCGGACTTCTTCCCCGCCACCGCGGCCGAAGCGGATAAGGCCTGCGCCCTGGCCGAACAGGCCACCCCGGTGCTCGCCGGACTTTCCGGCCAGAAGAAGGCCGCCTTCCTCCGCGACATCGCCACCCGCATCGAAGCCGCCACGCCCGCCCTCGTTGCCCGTGCGACGCAGGAGACCGGCCTCCCCGAGGCACGCTGCCAAGGTGAGATCGGCCGCACGATGGGCCAACTGCGCCTCTTCGCGGATCTCGTTGAGAAAGGCGACTGGATCGACGCCCGCATCGAGACGGCGAATCCGGACCGCAAGCCCCTGCCTAAGCCGGATCACCGCTCGCTCCTCCGCCCAGTCGGCCCCGTCGCCGTCTTCTGCGCGAGCAACTTCCCCTTCGCTTACTCCGTCGCCGGCGGCGACACCGCGTCAGCCTTCGCCGCGGGCTGCCCCGTCATCGTGATGGCGCACCACGCGCACGTCGGTACCGCCGAGATCATGGGCGGCCTCATCGTCGAAGCCGTCAAGGCCGCCGGTCTCCCCGAAGGCACCTTCTCGCTCCTGATGGGCGAAGGCCGCGTCATCGGCCAGCAGGTCGCCAAGCACCCGGCCCTCCGCGCCATCGGCTTCACCGGCTCCCGCGTCGGCGGCCGCGCCCTGATGGACACCGCTGCCGCCCGCTCTACGCCTATCCCCGTCTACGCCGAGATGAGCAGCGTCAACCCGGTCGTCCTGCTCGAAGGCGCCCTCGCCGCCCGAGGCGAAGCCATCGCCACCGGCCTCGTCGGTTCGTGCACGCTGGGCGTCGGTCAGTTCTGCACCCAGCCCGGCCTGATCGTCCTGACCCGTTCCGCCGCCGCCGAAGCCTTCATCGCCAAGCTTTCCGCGCTCTTCACCGAATGCGCCGATGGCGTCATGCTCACCGCCGGCATCCATCAGGCTTACCAGAAGGGTCTCGCCGCTCGCACCGCCCAAAGCGGCGTCAAGGTGATCGCCCAAGGTAAGTCCAGCGGCCAGCCCAACCGCGCCGTCGCCACGCTCTTCGCGACCGAGGCCAAGACCTTCGTCGCCGACGCCTCCCTCCAGGAAGAAATCTTCGGCCCGAGCTCGCTCGTCATCTGGTGCGCCGACCAACGCGAAGTCGACGCCGTCCTCGGCGCCCTGCACGGCAACCTGACCGCGACCATCCACGGTACCGACGCCGAACTCGGCCAGCACGCCGCGCTCATCGCCCGCCTCGAAGCCGTCGCCGGCCGCGTCGTCATCAACGGCTTCCCCACCGGCGTCGAAGTCTCGCACGCCATCGTGCATGGCGGCCCCTACCCGTCGCTCTCGGACGGACGCACCACCTCTGTCGGCTCCAACGCCATCTACCGCTTCACGCGTCTCGTCTGCTTCCAGAACTATCCGGACGCCGGCCTGCCGGCCGAACTGCGTAACGCCAACCCTCTCGGCCTCTCCCGCCTCGTCAACGGCACCCGCTCGGATTCTGCGCTCTGACCTAACCGCCAACCGCTAACCGCTTACCGCTTCCATCCATGTCCCCCCTCGAACTCCAGAAGGTCCTCTCCTCCGGACTGCTCTCCTTCCCGATCACCGACTTCCAGGCCAACGGCGATTTCGACGCCGCCGGCTACGCCAAGCGCCTGCAGTGGCTCGCGCCCTACGGCGCCACCGCGCTCTTCGCCGCGGGCGGCACGGGTGAGTTCTTCTCCCTCGAACCCAAGGAATACTCCGCCGTCATCAAGACCGCGGTCGACACCTGCGACGGACTCGTCCCGATCCTCGCCGGCGCGGGCGGCCCGACGCGCGTGGCCATCCAATACGCGCAGGAAGCCGAGCGCCTCGGCGCCAAGGGTATCCTCCTCCTGCCGCATTACCTGACCGAGACCAACCAGGAAGGCGTCGCCGCGCACGTCGACCAGGTCTGCAAGTCGGTCAAGATCGGCGTCGTCGTCTATAACCGCAACGTCTGCCGCCTCCAGCCGCACCACCTCGAGAAGCTCGCCGCGAACAACCCGAACCTCATCGGCTACAAGGACGGTTTCGGTGACATCGAGCTCATGGTCTCGATCCGCCGACGCATGGGCGACCGCTTCAGCTACCTCGGCGGCCTCCCGACCGCCGAAGTCTACGCCGCGGCCTACAAGGCCATGGGCGTGCCGGTCTACTCCTCCGCGGTGTTCAACTTCATCCCGCAGGCCGCGATGGACTTCTACCACGCCGTGGCGAAGGACGACCATGCGACGCAGAACCGCCTGCTCGACACGTTCTTCCTGCCCTACCTCGAGATCCGCAATAAGAGCGCCGGCTATGCCGTGAGTATCATCAAGGCCGGCGCGACGATCGTCGGTCACGGCGCAGGCCCCGTGCGTGCCCCGCTCACGGACCTCAAGCCGGCCGAAGTCGAGCAGCTCGCCACCCTGATCGCCAAAGCCGGCGTCAAGTAAGCCGCCATGAGCGAGTTCGCCGCAGACCACGGGGGACACCTGAACGACGCCGTCGCGAAGGTGAAGCGGCGCATCCTGCCGCTGTTCATCGTGATGTTCATCGTGAACTACCTGGACCGCGTGAACGTCGGCTTCATCCAGCAGCACCTCAAGACGGACCTCGGCCTCGACAGCGCCGCCTACGGCCTCGGCGCCGGCCTCTTCTTCATCGGGTACGCGATCTTCGAGGTCCCGTCGAACATGCTCCTGCAGAAGTTCGGCGCGCGCCTCTGGCTGACCCGCATCACCATCACGTGGGGCGTCGTCGCCTCGCTCATGGCCTTCGCGCGCAATGAGAACGAGTTCTATGCCCTCCGTTTCGCCCTGGGCGCCGCCGAGGCCGGCTTCTTCCCCGGCGTCATCTACTACTTCACCCGCTGGCTGCCCTCCGCCGAACGGGGCAAGGCCATCGCCCTGTTCCTGAGCGGCTCGGCGATCGCGTCGATTCTCTCCGGCCCGCTCTCCGGCGCGCTCATGAAGACCTCGCTGCTCGGCCTCAAGGGCTGGCAGAGCATGCTGTTCGTCGAGGGCCTCTTCTCCGTCGTCATCGGCATCGGCGCCTGGTTCTGGCTGGATTCCCTGCCGCGCGACGCCCGCTGGCTCTCTACGCAGGAAAAGGAGGCGCTTGAGTCCGCCATCGAAGCCGAACAGCGCGAACGCGAAGCGGCCCAGACGGAACGGCCCAGCCTCTTCCGCCTGCTGCGCGACCCGCAGATCATCCTCTTCTGCGTCGTCTACTTCGCCATCCAGCTGACGATCTACGCCGCGACCTTCTGGTTGCCCAACATCATCCGGAAGATGGGCGACCTCACCGACCTCCAGGTCGGCTTCCTCAACTCGGTGCCGTGGACGATCTCCATCCTCGGCATGTACCTCGCCGCCGCCGGCGCGGCCCGGTGGAAGTGTCCGCAGGTCTGGGTCGCGGGCGCTTTGGTCGTCGCCGCGACGGGGATGTTCCTTTCCACCACCGGCGGCCCGGTGTTCGCCTTCGTCGCCATCTGCTTCGCCGCGCTGGGCTTCAAGTCCGCCTCGTCCCTCTTCTGGCCGATCCCGCAAGGTTACCTCGACGTACGCATCGCCGCCGCGGTCATCGCGCTCATCAACTCGCTCGGCAACCTCGGCGGCTTCGTCGCCCCGACGGTCTTCGGGCAGCTCGAGAAAGCGACCGGCTCCGTCCAGTTCGGCCTCTACGGACTCGCCGTCAGCTCGATCTTCGCCGCCGGCCTTGTCTTCCTTGCCCGTACCAAGCCCAAGGCCTGAGCTACCCCTGCCCCTACCCCTATCCCTATCCCTTCTGTAATGTCCTCTCCCCTCATCCAATCCGTCCGTATCGTGCCCGTCGCCGGCCACGACAGCATGCTGCTCAACCTCAGCGGCGCGCATGGTCCCTTCTTCACGCGCAACATCGTCCTGATCACCGACAGCTCGGGCCACACCGGCCTCGGCGAAGTCCCCGGCGGCGAGAAGATCCGGCAGACCGTCGAAGACGCGGCTCCGTTGCTCATCGGCAAGGAGATCGCTGATTACGAAAAACTCCTCGCCGCCGTGAGCGCCGCCTTCTCGGACCGTGACGCCGGTGGACGCGGCCTGCAGACGTTCGACCTGCGCGTGACCATCCACGCGGTCACCGCGATCGAATCCGCCTTGCTCGATCTCCTCGGCCAGTTCCAGTCCAAGCCCGTCGCGGCCCTCCTCGGCAAAGGCCAGCAGCGCACCGAAGTCGAGATGCTCGGCTACCTGTTCTTCATCGGCGACCGTCGCAAGACGACCCTCGGCTACCGCGACGAAGCCAGCTCCGCGCACGCCTGGCATCGCCTCCGCAACGAGGAAGCCCTGACGCCCGAAAGCATCGTCCGTCAGGCCGAAGCCGCGCAGGATCGCTTCGGCTTCCAGGACTTCAAGCTCAAGGGCGGCGTGCTAAGCCCGGCCCGCGAGATCGAAGCCGTCCGCGCCCTCGCCGCCCGCTTCCCCAAGGCCCGCATCACGCTCGACCCCAACGGCGCGTGGCTGCTTAAGGAAGCCGTCGAAGTCTGCCAGAACCTGAAGGGCGTGCTCGCCTACGCCGAAGACCCGTGCGGCGCTGAAGCCGGTTTCTCCGGCCGCGAGATCATGGCGGAGTTCAAGCAGGCCACCGGTCTGCGCACCGCCACCAACATGGTCGCCACCGATTGGCGTCAGCTCGACCACGCGCTGAAACTGCAGGCGGTCGACATCCCGCTCGCTGACCCGCACTTCTGGACGATGCAGGGCTCGGTCGAAGTCGCTCAGGTCTGCCAGGAACGCGGCCTCACCTGGGGTTCGCATTCGAACAACCATTTCGACATCTCCCTCGCGATGTTCACGCACGTCGGCGCGGCCGCCCCCGGCGACGTCACCGCGATGGACACGCACTGGATCTGGCAGGAAGGCCAGCGCCTCACCAAGGAGCCCCTGCTCATCAAGGGCGGCAAGATCACCGTCCCGCAGAAGCCCGGCCTCGGCGTCGAGATCGACCCCGCCCAGCTCGAAGCCGCCCATCAGCTTTACCTGAAGCTACCGTCCGGGTCGCGCGACGACGCGGTCGCGATGCAGTTTCTTATCCCCGGCTGGAAATTCGACCCAAAGAAGCCCTGTCTCGTCCGCTGAAGCGGATTTAGCGGTTTCCAACCTCCGGCTCCGAGGTAAGGTGGGCCCATGAACAAGACGTCCGTCGCCATCACCGCCGCCTTCTGTGTGGCGATCGGTTTCCTCATCGCACGCTTCATCGGTCCGACCGAAGCCCCGGCGCCCGCTAAGGTGGAAAAGGCCATCGTCGCCGCCCCGGCGCCGGCTCCGCAACCGGCCAAAGTCATCGCACCTAAGCCCGTCACCGCCACGCCGGGTAAGCGCCCGCCGATGGACGAAGCGACGAAGGCGCGCTACAAGGCCTTCGGCGAAGAGACCCGGAAGATGGCGTTGGATCTCGCGGGCGGCGACGAGAAGAAGCTCGGTCAGGCCTTCCGCAACGGGATGGCCAACCCGGCCACGCAAGACCTCTTTAATCGTGGACGTGCCCTCGGCGAAGCGATGCGCGCCGCGGAGACCGACGCCGAGCGCGCCGCGCTGGAAGGCCAAGTGGCCGCGCTCCGCGACGAAGGCATGGGCATGCTCAAGGCGGAGCTCGAGAAGATCGACGCCGCCGCGAACAGCCAGCCCGCACCGGCCCCGGCCGCTCCCGCTCCGGTCATCCCGGCGCAGGGCTTGATGTAAGGTTACTTGGTGATCGGCTGGGAAATCCGCAGGTAGGCGAACAAATCCCGGAGTTGCTGGTCGGTCATGCCGTCCAGCAGGCCTTCCGGCATCAGGCTGCGCCCCATCGGCGTGAGCAGACGGACGTCCGCCTGCCGCACGGTGATGTCCTCCCCTTCCAGTCCGCGCAGCACGAGAATCTGGGCGTCGCGCTCGACGAGGAAGCCGCTGAGCGAGCGACCATCGTTCGTGGTGACGGAGAAAAATTGGAAGCCTTCGCGGATCTCAGCGTTGGGGTGCACGATGCTGATGAGCATCGTGCCGAGGTTGTCGCGCTGGTAGGCGGTCAGTTCCGGACCGATCCGTCCGCCCTTGAAGAAGAGCTTGTGACACGCGGCGCACTTCTCCTGGAAGAGCGGCTCGCCGGCATAGGGATTACCCTGGCCGGACTTGAGCTTGGCTTCGACGTCGGCGATCTTGGCGATGAAATCCGTGACGCCGGCCGCCGGCTTTTCCGGATAGAGTTCCGCCAGTAACCCCTGCACCTGCTTGGGCTCATGCTGCCGCATGCGTTCAACCATGTCGCGCGGCACGGTGTTCGCGGCGATTCGGCCTGACTTAACGGCTTCCAGCAACTGCTGCGACCACTCCGCACGGCTGGCGAGCAAGGCCAGCGCGGTGAGACGCACCTCGCCGGCACCCTGCTCGACGATCGACACCACCTTGGCCCCGACCTCGGGCTGACCATAGGACATGAGCGAAATGAGGGCGGCCTTACGCAAAGGCGTGGCTTCGGCAGAACCGGCGATGGCGAGCAAGGTAGCCTGCGCCTCGGGTTGACGGACTTCGCCGAAGACCCTGACCTGGTTCAGCCGTTCGGTCGCGTCCGCTTTCTTGTTCACGATGAGCGCCAGCGATTCCTTGATCGCGGCGGCGTCGCCCTGACGGACGCGCAGGATCAACGGCGCCTTGCCGGACGCGGCCATGGCTTGGAGCAGTTCGTCCGGCAGGCCGGCGAGTTCGCGTCCACGGTAGGCTTCCTCGAAGCCCTTCATGAGATGGACGGTGTGCGCGGGCGTCGGGGCGAGACGCAGGAGCTGCGCGCAGACGAGCAGGTCGGCCCGGCGGCCTTCCGTCGCGAAACGACGCATGAGGCGGGGCAGCAGATGCTGCTGGACCAGCGGGCGATCCCAGACGGCCGGATTCTTCACGAAGCCCACGACGGCCTCGCGATCGATCGTCACGTGCGATTCCAGCGCGAACCAGAGCAGCAACGGGATATAGGCGTCGTCGGCGTCCTCATCGCGGGAGGCGAGGGCCGTGACCAGTGCGAGCATCTGCGACGTCGGCAGACGACGGGCGGAGGAGGCGAACTGCGAACGAACCTCCGCGTCGGTTTCGACCCGGGCGCGCGCGAGGACGGAGGCGAAGACGTCAGCGGGTAAGTCACGAGCCCCCTTGGAGCCGACCCCCGGGACGCCCAGGCCGCGGTTGACGCCGTACTTATCGCCGAGGAAGCGCATGGCCCAGAAGCGCACCGGCGCGTAGGCATGCGTCAGCGCGGCGACGGCCTTCGCGTCCGTGAGGGCGTCGACCTGAGACAGCGCCCAGAGCGCGCCCAGAGCCCCACGGCCCTTGTCAGCGGCCAGCAGCGCATCCAATGGCGAGATCGCCGCCGGGTCGCGGCGTTCGGCCAGCAGCTGCAACGAGGCCGTGCGGTGGAACTTATTAGGATGGCCGAGCAAGGCCACGAGCTGGGCGGTCGTCTTGCCCTCCAGGTTCGTATCGGTCTCCAGTTTGGCGTCCTGATCGCGGAGGCGATACAGGCGGCCCGTCGTCGGATCGATCTGGTTCTGATAATGCTGACCGTGCGCGATGTAGTATTCGTACATATCGCTCACGAAGAGCGAGCCATCGGGAGCGTTGGCGCTGTAGAGCGGACGGAAGCCGACGTCTTCGGACCACATCGCGATGCCCTTGTCAGTCGTCACGTAGGTCGCGCCTTTCGGGATGCGTTCGGAGTCCGTCACGGTGTTATGCAGCGGATCGAGGGAGAAGAGGTGGCCTTGATACTTAGCGGCCAGCGCCGTGCCTTCGATGAAAGTGCCGAAGTGGGCGAAACGCGGGACCTTCGTCAACGTACCGAGGATGGGCAGCTGCCCGAAAGAATAGGGCGTGCGCGGCGGACCGAACTTACCGGGATCGACTCCCTGCTTGAGGTAGATGCCGCCTTGGACGTAGTGCCAGCCGCGGGTGGTGCCGCCGTTGTGACCCGAATACATGCGGCCGTCGCCGTCGAACTCGAGGCCGAAGGGATTGCCCGAGCCTTCGCTGAAGATGTCGTATTCCCGGGTCTTCGGATGATAGCGCCAGACCATGCAGCCTTCGAAATGGACTGGGGCGGCGTCCGCGGAATCGAAACCGGGTCGGACCACTCGGGAGGACGACGTGCTGCCATGCACGCCGTAGAGCCAGCCGTCCGGACCCAGGATGATGCCGTTGCCGACCGAGTGCGTATCCTCAAGACCGAAGCCCGAGAGATGCACCACCGGGGGGCCGTCGGGAACGTCGTCGCCATTGGCATCGGGGTAGAACAGCAGGTAAGGCGGATTCATCACCCAGACGCCACCATGGGCGCGCACGGCGGAATTGGCCATGTTGAGCCCGTCTTGGAAGACCGTATGCTTATCGTAGACCCCGTCGCGCTTCGTCGACTCATGGATGGAGACGATATCGGCGCCGCGGTCATGGTTGGGCGGAGCCGGCGGGACGCGGTCGTAGTGCGAGCGATAATACTTATCGCGGCTGATCATGTTCACGCCGGCGGGATAGGGATATTGGCGATACTGCGTGACCCAAAGCCGGCCGCGGGTGTCGAAACTGAAGTGCGTCGGCTGGGCGATCTGCGGCTCCGAAAGCAGGAGATCCACCGCGAGATCGGGCGTCGCGCGCATCTTGGCGTAGGCGTCGGCCGGTGACAGCGTGGGACCGTGGAACTGCTCGGCGCGGCCGAGGACGCGGTTGGATTCGCGGAACTTGGCGAACGACGAGGACGTCGGCTGGACCTTGAGCGAAGCACTGGGCACGAGCGGCGTCGCGGAATATTCCCACGCGCCTTCGAGCACGCACTCCATGAAGTAGTTCATGATGAACGGCGCTTCGCCGAGGAAGCCGCCCTTCCCCTCCGGCTGCTGGACATGGAAGACGATCTCGTTCCACTCGCCCTTCTTCAGCGTGCCCACCG
>JACCDP010498195.1_pt1 | contig 26523 bp, 32 predicted proteins | sample 7445841 | NCBI WGS metagenome assembly JACCDP01 (sample SAMN15323441, study PRJNA562643) | freshwater metagenome | isolation source: river surface water | place: USA:Blue River Watershed | collected 2017-08-17 | reverse complement strand
GCAGGATCAGAACATCCTCCCAAGACCAAGAGTAAAAAAAACGCGAAAACGGAAAACTTAGCCCGCAAGGCTGGTATACATTCCATACAACTCTTCATGAGCTTGCTGCTCTTCTTCAAAACTGATTTCAAATTTCTGATTTTTTGAAAAATCTCCAATAAGTTGACTCAAATCGGCAGAGACTTCAGATCCTTGCACCACACGGTCCGCATACGCAATCCCCATCTTGATAAAGCCTGAAAAATCTTTGCTCGTCAAAGGTGCTAAAATAGTGTCATCGATATCCACCATCTTAACCTTGTTTAACAAATCGTCTCCAAAAGTATGGGAAAACCCTTCGGTGTAGATGCCAAATACTGACTTGGTCTCTTTAAACAAGGGTTCGTTTTTGTAGGTAGTCTTCAAGTACATCGGAATGAGGGAAGTCATCCAATCGTTGCAATGCACAATGTCTGGAGCCCAGCCCAATTTCTTTACGGTCTCAATTACTCCCTTGCAAAAGAAAATGGCCCGCTCGTCGTTGTCCTCGTAAAAACGCTGCTGCTTGTCGTGAAACACGTATTTGCGCTGAAAATAATCCTCGTTGTCAATGAAGTACACCTGAAGCTTGGCATTTGGGATGGAGGCCACCTTGATGATCAAAGGCTTTTCTTCTTCTCCTACCGCAATGTTGATTCCAGATAGCCTCACCACCTCATGGAGCCTGTTTTTTCGCTCGTTGATCAGCCCAAACCGAGGTACCAAAATACGGATCTCCATCCCTCGCTCTTGCATGGCTTGAGGAAGTGATCGTAAGAATGTAGCTACCTTGGATGTTTGTAAGAAAGGGTTGATTTCACTAGCAACGTAGAGAATACGTAGTTTGGACATGCTATGGGGATTTTAGTATCGTGATAAACAACGGGCACAAAGGTAAATAAAAAAAGCCTAAAAGCATTGGATTTGTGGATATTAATCTAGTTTTGCCCCTATTTAGCCGAAAAATTCCCTTGTCATGAAGGTTATCCACACCGAAGCCGAATGGAAGCCCATTTGGGCTACCATTTTTAAGGAAGGCAAACAGTTAGGCTTTGTTCCTACCATGGGCGCGCTCCACCAAGGACATTTGGATCTGGTCGCGAAAAGTATCGCCTCCATGGACTACACGGTGGTTTCCATATTTGTCAACCCCACCCAATTCAATTCCAGCGAAGATTTTGACAAGTACCCGCAAACTCTGGAAGCAGATCTTGCCCAACTCGAAGCCGCTGGTGTAGATTTTGTATGGGTGCCTACGGTAGCGACCATGTACCCAAAGCCAACTTCCCTACGCTTAGATTTTGGAGACCTTGAGCAAGTGCTGGAAGGCAAGTTTCGCCCGGGACACTTCCATGGCGTAGGACTCGTCGTATCCAAACTCTTTCATCTCATCCAGCCTACTCGTGCCTTTTTCGGCCAAAAAGACCTGCAGCAAGTCGCCGTCATCAAGCGTCTAGTGGAGGACCTCTCCTTTGGTATCCCCATCGAAGTGGTGCCTACCCGCCGGGAAAAAGATGGACTAGCCCTATCCTCACGAAATATGCGCCTCAATTTGGAGGAGCGCCAACAAGCGCTGCTTTTGTACAGCCAACTCAGTCAGGCCAAAGACCGACTACTAGCCGGAGAGGCCTGGAACCAAGTACTTGCCGATACCGAAGCGGCCTTTTCCGCTGCTGCAAACACTGAATTGGAATACATTGCCCTTGTACACCCTGAAACATTTGAAATTTTTGATGCGTTTACCCAAGAGGACGCTCGATCGCTTTGCATTGCTGCCTATGTAGGCCCAGTGAGATTGATCGATAACTTGCCCATTATTCCTTAATTTCGTGCATCGAAAACTAAACCATGCAACTCCAACTCTTAAAATCAAAAATCCACCGGGTGAAAATCACCCAGGCCGAATTGCATTACGTGGGATCCATCACCCTCGATGAAAACCTGATGGATGCAGCCCAACTTTTTGAAAATGAAAAAGTACAGGTGGTCAATGTAAATAATGGGGAGCGCCTAGAAACCTACGTCATCAAAGGACAACGAGGATCTGGGACCGTCTGCCTCAACGGCCCAGCCGCTCGGAAAGCAGCAGTTGGAGACGTAGTGATCATCATTGCCTTTGCTGGCATGAGCCCAGAAGAAGCCAAAACTCACCAGCCTATCCTCGTATTTCCAGACGATAAAAATCAACTCATTTGACGATGCATCCCAAAATCAAACAAATTCTACAAGTGGCCCTCTCCCTGGGAATAGCCCTGTGGATTTTTTGGTTTTTGTACCGAGATATTGAATTTACTAGCCTCCAATCCCAGCTGGCTTCCAGCAATTGGTTTTGGATTGGCAGCTCCCTCGTTGTAGCCTGGGCAGGATACTGGCTTCGAGGTTGGCGCTGGGCCTTGCTCTTCCCGCAGGAAGCGGATCAACTGCCCGTCTCCTCCAATCGGGCCTACCACGCAGTCATGGTGGGCTACCTGGTCAATCTCCTCATCCCTCGAGCAGGGGAAGTGGCTCGTTGTACCGTATTGACGCGCAACAACGGCATCCCCTTAGGCCAAGCCATCGGCACCGTACTCGTCGAACGCAGCGTGGACCTCCTGTTTATGGCAGGCACTTTTTTTCTGGCCTTCCTGCTCGAAAGCCAACTCTTTCTTTCCCTCGCAGGAGAACTTGTGGATCTTTCTTCCTTGACTTCTGGTCTCCTTCGCCAGCTTCCGCTTCTGCTCGGAGGAGGTGCCCTCTTTCTCCTATTTCTTTACCTACTGAGTAGAAAATACCGGAATCATGGCCTGGTCAACAAGTTGCAACTCTTTTTCAGGCAACTTCTTTCTGGGGTGCTTGCCATCAGAACCCTAAAAAATCCATTCGGTTTTTGGATGAGTTCGGTGGCTATTTGGATCATCTACTTCCTGACCATGTACACGGTATCTCAAGGCATTGGGTCGGCTGCCAATTTATCGGCGAGCCAGGTGCTTTTGGTCATGGTCATGGGAACTATTGGCATGATTGCGCCTGTTCAGGGAGGTATTGGCACCTTCCATGCCCTAGTCGCCTACATTTTGGTCGTTTTTGGCGTCCCTGAAGCCGATGGCAAAATATTTGCAGCAATCATTCACGGAACTCAAATGCTATTGGTCATCGGAGTAGGGCTGATCAGTTGGGTATTCATGCTGAAAACTTCCGCTTGGAAAAAACCTTTAACTTCTTAAATTCGTAGTTACACCCAATAAAAATAAACTAGACATGATCATCCTTATCGTCATTGTATTTGCTATCCTCGGATTTGTGGTTAGCAACAAATTGAAAACTAAATTCAAATTATACTCCCAAACGCCTCTACAGGCCAACCTTTCTGGGGAGGAAATCGCCAAGCTCATGCTTGCCGATCACAACATCCATGACGTACGCGTCACCTGTGTGGAAGGCCAATTGACGGACCACTACAATCCTGCAGACAAAACCGTGAACCTCTCTCCAGATGTATTCTACGGTAGAAATGCTGCGGCTACGGCGGTAGCAGCACACGAATGCGGACACGCAGTGCAGCATGCCACTGCCTATTCTTGGTTGACCTTGCGTTCGGCCATGGTTCCCATTCAAAATATCTCCAGCAAAGTATTAAACTTCATCTTGATCGCTTCCTTGTTTGGTGGCTTTGCCTTAGGATTACCCTATGAATTCATTGGAATTTTGGTAGTAGGTTCCTATTCCGTCATGACCTTATTCACTTTGGTAACCCTTCCAGTGGAATTTGACGCATCCAATCGTGCTTTGGCTTGGGTCCAAAATCGCAATGTGGTTACTCCTTCTGAATACGAAATGTCAAAGGATGCACTCAACTGGGCAGCCCGCACGTACCTGGTGGCCGCTCTTGCTTCTCTAGTTACCTTGGCTTACTACATCTTTGTTTTCTTTGGAAACAGAGATTAATCCAAATCCAACTTTCACGAAAAGGGACCTGTGTCCCTTTTCTTTTTTACAAATATTTTTCAGACGTAAACCCAAGTTTAGTTGATGAATTTTCACCTTACCGAAGAACAACTCGCCGTACAGGAAGCCGCTCGCGATTTTGCGCAAAGCGAATTGCTCCCTGGAGTCATCGAACGTGATACCGAAGCCCGTTTCCCCAAAGAACAAATCCAAAAAATGGGTGCGCTTGGCTTTATGGGGATGATGGTAGACCCTGCTTATGGCGGGGGAGGCATGGATACCCTCTCCTATGTCATTGCCATGGAGGAACTTTCAAAAATTGATGCCTCTGCATCCGTTTCCATGTCCGTCAACAATTCCTTGGTCTGCTGGGGATTGGAAAAATACGGGACCGAAGAACAAAAACAAACCTACCTGACGAAGTTGGCCACAGGGGAAGTCCTGGGAGCCTTCTGCTTGTCCGAACCAGAGGCAGGGTCTGATGCCACCTCACAACAAACTACGGCGACCCTTGAGGGAGATTACTACCTCCTGAATGGCACCAAAAACTGGATCACCAATGGTTCATCGGCATCCATCTACCTAGTCATCGCCCAAACGGACGCCAGCAAAGGCCACAAGGGCATTTCTGTATTTATTGTAGAGAGAGGCTGGGAAGGCTTTGTGGTAGGCAAGAAGGAAGATAAACTAGGAATTCGTGGTTCGGACACCCATTCCCTACTTTTTACAGATGTCAAAGTCCCGGCCCAAAACCGCATTGGCGACGAAGGCTTTGGGTTTACCTTTGCCATGGAAACCCTCAATGGCGGTCGGATAGGCATTGCCGCACAAGCCCTTGGTATCGCCTCAGGCGCTTACGAACTCGCCTTGGCTTACTCCAAGGAACGAAAAGCCTTTGGCAAGCCCATCAGCCAACACCAGGCCATTCAGTTTAAGTTGGCCGACATGGCCACTCAAATAGAAGCAGCGCGACTGCTCGTGTACAAAGCCGCTTGGCTCAAAGACGAAGGAAAGGAATATGCACATGCCTCTGCAATGGCCAAATTGTATGCCTCTGAGGTAGCCATGGCGGTGACCGTAGAGGCTGTTCAGGTGCACGGCGGATATGGCTATGTCAAGGAATACCATGTAGAACGCCTCATGCGAGATGCCAAAATCACACAGATCTACGAAGGGACTTCTGAAATCCAACGGATCGTGATTTCAAGAGGAGTCTTGAAGTAAGCAACTAACCCACAGAGAAAAGGGGTAATTAGACAAAAATTACTCCTTTTTTTTGTGTGTTCTTAATTTTTTAATCCTAAAATGCAGTTTTGTAATTGGAAAAATTATATTTTTAAGCATAAATTTTTATTCGGCTATGGAGTATTACAACAAGGTCATTGAATCGGTTCAAGTTCGCTTTTTGAAAGGCAGCAACTACAAAATCGAAAAACCAATCACGGTTTTAAACTATCAGGAAAACGAAAACACGCTTCTATTGCTCCACCAGGGTAGCCTAAAGTTTGGCGAAGATCAAGAACTTGTCAATGAGGGCGAAGTAATCTTCCTTCCCAAGGACCGGAAAACAACGCTTACCTTTGGGAACAAAACCACCAAGCAGGAAATCACGGGGGAGCAATTTGCTGAAACCCGAAGAAAACACTTGCAGAGCATCAGCTACAAGGAAATCAAATCTGCAGAAGAAGACTGCATTTCGGTATTTCAGTTTGAGTCCAAAGTGTTTGATGTCGTTAATTTTTTCAACTCCCTAGACATCCCTCCCTTCATCATTCGTTTCAATGACCGAATCACTACCTTGGTAGAGGACCTAATGAAGGAAATTGAAAGCACGGGAGTAGGCAAGGAACGTAGTTTGAAGTCCCTTACGGAAGTACTGGTGATTGAACTACTTCGACACATCCTCAAAAACCGACTCTTCACGGAAGAACTATCCACAAACGCCACTTACTTCAAGGATCCGCGCTTGATCGACCTGTTTAACTACATCAAGAGCAATATCGGCGGAGACCTCTCCAACAAGGTGCTGGCCAAAATCGCCAATGTATCCGAAGACTATGTGGGCCAATACTTTAAGATGCTCACTGGCATCAACCCGCAGGATTACATCGAGTACCAGCGCTTGGAAGCAGCAGTAGATTTGCTACGTACCACCAAAAAATCCATCCGTACCATTGGTAAGGAAGTAGGTTACAAGGACACGGCCTATTTCTGCCGAAGATTTAAGATGATGTATGGAGTGCCTGCTGGCAAAATGCGTAGACGGGAATCCCTAATCAATGTCTAACCCTTGAGGTCTCTTTAAACCTTTGAGGTCTCCAAGACCTCGAAGGCTTAAAACAGTCGAGGTTTGTTAAACCTCAAATGTTCTCTAAACCTCAACTGTTTTCCTTCTTTTCCGGCGATGGTTCTGCTGCCGCAAAAAATTGCGTGTAGATTTTATCTTTTGCTAAAGCCAATCCCAAGAAAAGGAGTTTTTGAGCCAAGGTGGTCCAAAGTGAGGAAGACTTAGGCTGTGTAATTCGCTCTTTGAGTTCCGCATTGAGCAAGCCCTCACGCTCCAATACCTCCAAGGCTTTGTCCGTGTTTTTTTCTTTCTTTTTGTTGGTCAACTGCACTACCCCATAGACGACAAGGGCACTTACCGCTACTACGGCTCCTACTTTTACCCATTCATCAGAACCTTTTTTGAAGACGTTGAGCTGCTTAGCCAAGGTCTGTTCCAACTCTGCTGATTTTTTCTCAAGTTCTTTACTCATGGGTATTTTTTTCTTTCGTTGAATTAAAAATAAACTCCTTTAGTGCGGTATTCACCCGTTGCTGAAAGCCCTGGGAGTCCCTGGTCAGGTACAAGAAGAGCACAATTATCAAATACCCAAGCGCCACCACCAAGAATCCAAAGTACGGACTTTGGGTGACCTGACTGATGTAAAAGGCAAGGGATAAGGAAAAAAACAGCCCCGCAACCAGCAAAATAGACCCAATCAACACCAATAAAATCAGTCGAGAAAGCATTCCGACCAATTGGTCCTGAATATCTGTTTTGATTAGTTCGATTTTCGTTTCGACCAGGGATTTGATCGTCTGTAAGATCTCAGCAAAATTCAACATACCGAAAATTTTTGTAGGGAAAAGGCCTGCTATGAATCACCGAATATACTTAAAAAAGCGTCGCGCGAAAAAGGAACCCTCCCCTTATTTTTCCCCTTCTTGGTAGTACTGGTACCGAAGTACAAGTTCCAAAGCGAGCAAAATGGCCTCATTGACTGGATGCAAGGCCGAGAGTGCTTCATCCACATCCTTGAGTCGGGTGTAGTAGGCAGGAGCCAAAGGGATGTCTAAATCCGAATTGATGCGCGCAGTGACTTCCTGAAATGCCTCTGGCCGTTCTGCTTTGAGCAATTTACAGGTGATCAATTCCTTTAGATTGGTCTTGTTATTTTTTCGAGCAGAGGCCCCAAATACACGGCAGATCAATCCGCGTTTGGCATAGTTGCCACAAAATCCCTTGCTTAAGTCGGCTGACTGTGCTCGATACACCACACAAACTCCCTTGGATTTATCTGCGGCAAGCTGCGCAGCAAATTCCTCTGCAAGCCCCTTTTCATACAAATCAAAGGCTAGAGGCAAAAATTCCAAGGCAGATGCAGGCACTTCTGGATTGGCGCAACAAAAGCCACAACCCGAAAGGCATCCCATCCCCGCTTCTTCGTGGAATTGCTTGGATTGCTCCTCCAACTCTACAAAAAGCCCTTCTACCGCCTGCGCCTTTTCAAAAAGATTCATCTCGATTTAATTGTCACACAAAATTAGCAGGCATATTGGGTATTTCCCTTAGAATCTAACTTGATTTTTTTCCGCTCTAAATCGGAGACTTGTATTGATTTTTTTAAAATTCCCCATCTTTACTGCCTAGGAATCGTATCCTTGAACCAAAAATAAGGAATCAAATGAGTGAGCTAGAAGATAAAAATTCGGAAGACCAAATCCGAAACGCCTTTAAAGAACGGGATTGGAATGAAATCAAAAGCGCCGACTCCTGGGCCATTTTTAAGGTGATGTCTGAGTTTGTGGAGGGATTTGATAAGTTGGCAAAAATAGGCCCATGCGTCACCATTTTTGGTTCTGCACGCACCCCACGCGACCATGCCTACTACAAAATCGCCGAAGAAATCGCCGCCAAACTCGTTCGCCATGGCTATGGGGTCATTACGGGAGGCGGTCCAGGTATCATGGAAGCAGGAAATAAAGGAGCCTTCTCAGAAGGAGGAAAATCCGTAGGACTCAACATCCAGCTGCCCTTCGAACAGTTTAACAACCTCTACATCGATCGAGACAAGCTGCTCAACTTTGATTATTTCTTTGTGCGTAAGGTCATGTTTGTTCGCTACTCCCAAGGATTTGTCGTGCTGCCCGGAGGATTTGGTACACTGGACGAGTTTTTTGAAGCGCTTACCCTCATTCAAACCAACAAAATTGGGAGGTTCCCAATCGTCCTAGTGGGCAAGGATTACTGGGGTGGATTGGTGGACTGGATCAAGACTAGACTACTCCAAGACGACCTGCACTACATCAGTGAATCGGATTTGGACCTTTTCTGTGTGGTAGATACCGCCACGGAAGCCGTCAAAGTAATCGATGAATTCTACAGCAAATACCTGCTTAGCCCTAATTTCTAAGGGTGCCTTCTCAAAACTATTGATCTAAAATTAGGATACTTTCAGGCGAAGTTCGCCCTGTCTTTTGATCACCTTTAGGTCAAAAAATTGATTGACAAATCCCTTGCAGTGGTTCTCTGCCCATTCTGCACGAGATTCTGTATCATGCAATACCGTCATCCGAAGTAGGGTCTTCACGTAGGGCTCGTGCTGGCCCAGTTGCCGCACATAGGACAATAAGGTTGCTGTCCAGTCCTCTTGGAACTTTTCAAAATGCGTGCGCCCATCAAATAAAAGTTCGAGCTGGTTGTCCCCATGCCGGAATCGATAGATGCCACACAGCTGTCTGTAGATCACCCGGATTCGCTCACGAGGAAATTCATTCCGCTCCAAAATCGAACGATAGGTATGATCCATCAACTGCAGGGGATTGTACAGTTGGGTGTAAGACCCTTTTAATTCAACCACCATCTGATCCAATAACTCCTCCTCCAGCACCGATTGGGCCTGACGAAGGATGTAGTTTTTGTCCAGAGGAAATAATTTTTGAATCATCAGCGAATACTTTCTTTCACAAAAATAGAACTTCTTGCAAAAAATGCCCCCATTTGAAGCAAGGAAAAGCAATTCTTGCGCAAATTAATGCTTACTTCTTAGCGGCGGCGGCAAACATCTCCTCAATGAGGAGGGTATAAAACACAGAAACTTCCATGCCCATGGCCCGCACCTGCTGCGAGATCAAGCTGGTCTCGGTTTGTCCTGGAACGGTGTTGATCTCAATAAAATAAAAAGCCCCCGTTTCCTCTTGAAGGAAATAGTCGATCCGAACTGCCCCCTTGCAGTTGAGCACGGCATAGACTTTTTTCGCAATGCGCTCCACCCGTGCGACCTCCTCGGAATTCATGCGACCTGGTGTGATCTCCTCACAAACACCCGGCACGTACTTGGCCTCGTAATCAAAAAACTCCCTGCTGCTGACAATCTCCGTGGCAGGCAATACGGTAACCTGGCCATTCGCTTTAAATATACCTACTGAAAATTCTCTGCCCGACACAAATTCCTCCACCAATACCTGAGAGTCCTCTGCAAAAGCCTTGTCCAAGGCTTCCGGCAATTCTTCCCAAGTCTTCACCTTGCTCATGCCTATGGAACTTCCCCCGTTATTGGGCTTAATGAATAGGGGCAATTGAAGTTCTTCCTGAATTCTAGCTGCTGCCGTGGGCTCCTGCTCGAATAGCTGCATCGAACGCGCCACCTGCAATTCAGGGATGGTTTGTACAATGGCCTTGGTATAGCCCTTGTTCATTGTAATCGCAGAGGTCAGTTGGTCACAAGTAGTGTAAGGAATGCCGAGCAAGTCAAAGTAGCCCGCCAACTTGCCGTCCTCCCCTGGAGATCCATGGAGAATGGTGAATACCCCATCAAAGGTGATTTTTTGATCCCCCAACTGCAGGCTGAAATCATTGAGATCCACTGCGATTTTTTCTCCAGAAGGAGTCAAATAGTACCAATCCCCCGGATAGATGTAGATCGTAAACACCTCGTAAAGCGCACGGTCGATGGTCTTTTCCACCACGGCGGCACTTTTTAAGGAGATCACTGACTCACCTGTAAAGCCTCCGGTGACCAAGGCAATTTTCTTTTTCATGAGGAAAAATTTACGCTGCGAAATCGCTTATTTTCTGTTTACGCTCCAAAGGTTTAGAATCCCTGAGCCATTTTATATCTTTAGGCCTTTCGAATCACCCGATGTATCTCCAAAAATAAAAAAATATGAGTAAGAATTGGCAATTCCGCGTACTGCTTTGCTGCACTTTGGCTGCGTTTAGCTTTTCTCTTCAAGCACAAACTCCTAAAAAGGTAAGTTTGGAGGACGTATTCAAAAAAGGGACCTTCTCTCAAAAGTCGGTGTATGGCATCAATTGGATGAAAGACGGCAACTATTACAGTTCCTTGGTTCAGCGAAATGGTGCTCCAGTAGTGGTAAAAATCAAGGTCACCACTGGAGAAGAAGTGGGCGTACTATTGGATGGGCAAGCCTTAGGAATCGCATTTTCGGATTACAGTTTCAATGCCGATGAATCCAAGGCCCTCTTGGCTACGGATGTGGAGTTCATCTACCGCCGTTCCTCCAAAGGGATTTTTTATGTAGTGGACATGGCCTCTGGACAAAAGCAGCAACTCATGGGAGGAGAGAAAATCTCCTATGCCACTCTTTCTCCGGACAACAATCAGGTGGCTTTTGTCAAGGACAACAACCTGTATGTGACCGATCTGGCCACCAACAGCGTCACGCAACTCACCTTTGATGGGGTAACCAACCGCATCATCAACGGGGCTGCAGACTGGGTATACGAGGAAGAATTTTCCATGGCCCAAGCCTTCAAATGGTCCCCAGATGGCAAAAAAATTGCCTTTATCCGATTTGACGAAACTGAGGTGCCAGAGTTCAACATGCAAACCTGGGGGCCGCTCTACCCAGAAGACTACAAGTTTAAGTACCCCAAGGCTGGTGAAAAAAATGCATTGGTCTCCATTCATGTGGTAGACCTCGCCTCCAAAAAAGTACAAAAAATGGATGCGGGACCGGAAGCGGATCAGTACCTGCCGCGCTTGTACTGGACCCAAGACGCGAACCAATTGGCCTTTATCCGTCTCAATCGACTTCAAAATCAATTGGACCTCTTGCAAGCCAATGCGAGCACGGGGGAGAGCAAACTCATCCTATCCGAAAAGTCTGCAACCTACGTGGACTTGGACTACAACGACGACTTGCAGTACCTCAGCGATGGCAAGTCCTTTATCCGTACCTCAGAAAAGGACGGGTTTAAGCACATTTACCACCACCAGCTGGATGGAACTTTGATTCGCCAAGTGACCACTGGTCCTTGGGAAGTAAGTTCCTTGGTAGGATTGGATGAGAAAGGTAAAAAACTCTACTACCTCTCCACCGAAAAATCTCCCTTGGAGCGCCACCTCTATGTCATCCAGTTGGATGGGAAAGGTAAGAAATCGCTGAGTCCACTTGCGGGTACCTACAGCATCAACATGAGCCCCGACCATCAGTTCTTTATCGCATACCATACCAGTGCAGCTAGCCCTGTGACGGTTACACTCAACGAGGCGAGCGGAAAGACCCTGAAGGTGCTCGAAGACAATCAGGCCTTGAAAGACCGAATGGCCACTTTTGCACTTGGCAAAAAAGAATTTTTCAGTTTCCCAACCGTAGATGGCACGACCCTCAATGGGTACTTGATCAAGCCAGCAGACTTTGATCCCAACAAAAAATACCCAGTGCTCCTATATGTATATGGGGGGCCAGGATCGCAGAATGTGCTCAACTCCTGGGGTGGATCCCGAGACTTTTGGCACCAGCACTTGGCGGCAGAAGGCTACTTGGTGGCCAGCATTGACAACCGCGGCACAGGTGCTCGAGGTCGTGACTTCAAGCATTCCACTTATGCCAATTTGGGCAAGTTGGAAACCATCGATCAGATTGAGGGTGCCAAGTATTTGGCCAAGATGCCTTTTGTAGATTCATCTAGAATTGGAATTTGGGGCTGGTCCTATGGGGGCTACATGTCCTCCCTTTCCTTGATGATTGGCCACGAGGTGTTTAAAACTGCCATCGCAGTGGCCCCGGTGACCACCTGGAGGTATTACGATACCGTATACACCGAGCGCTACCTGCAGACACCCCAACTGAATCCTGCAGGCTACGATGACAACTCTCCCATTACCCATGTCAACAAGCTGAAAGGAAACTTCTTGTTGATCCATGGCACTGGGGATGACAACGTCCACTTCCAAAATGCAGTAGACCTCGTCAACGCCCTCATTGCTGCCGACAAGCAGTTTGAATCCTTCTACTACCCCAACCGGAACCATGGCATTTCGGGTGGAAATACCACCTGGCACCTGTACACGCAGATGACCGACTTCTTGAAGCGAAAGTTGTAAACAGTGAAAAATCCGAAAGTCACCCTTTCGGATTTTTTTATGTTCATTAAAATTTCTGATTTTAGTGAAGCATTCCCTAACAAAAAGTAGTTTGAATCGATAGGGAACTCTATAAACTACTTTAACGTATACCCCCTAAATGATTCCAAAAGTGGAATACTACACCTAAACCAAAGTCCTATGAAAATTCTCATTATTTTCTTTGCTAGTGCATTTTTTGCAACCTGTTCTTTTGGACAAACCACATTTAAACGGAATGACCTTTATTTTGAAGCAGGTGGAAACGGGCTTTTTTCTTCCATTAATTACGAGCGACAATTGACGAGCCAGCCGGGTCTTGGATTCCGTGTAGGTTTTGGATTTTATTCAGAAAACGCGTTCTACTTGACCATCCCCACCGGCATCAATTACCTGTTCAAATTGAAAAACGACAACTCCTTTATTGATGCTGGACTAGGGGCAACCTGGACGCGTAACAATGGGGAATTGTTTAGCGAATCAAATCCCGCCAACGGGGAGCATTTTGTAAGTTTTGTTCCCAGTATCGGTTACCGGAAACACACCGCAAACAATTTAATGTGGCGCATCAGCCTAGCTCCTGTTGCCAATAAATATGGACTAGTTCCTTGGCTAGGATTGTCCCTGGGCAAACGATTTTGAGGTAGAGATCTTTGATTTAACCTAAATTCATCGGATCAAGGATTTTTAAGAAATCAACTTTTTCAAAGTCCTTCAAATTATTGGTCAGTAGTGGTACAGCTTGAGTTATTGCTGTAGCTGCAATAACCGCATCGGGGATTTTTAAACCTGTAGATTTTCTTAATTGAATCGTTACGATTTTTATTTCCTCAGTCAAACCAATGCTTTCAAAATTTGAAAGAAATTCGGAGATATTGCCGATTTCTACTCTGGAAATTTTTGGCCATGACAAAAGCTCTATTTCCGTGATTATTGAAATTTGAGGTTTTCTTAGATTTAATTCTTTCAACAAAAAAGCTTTTGAGGGACTTGGTAGCAAGTCTTGAAGGAAAAAAATAATTGAATTGGTATCCCAGAGCATTATCCCCAGTTTCTAAAAGATGCAATCTCCTTTTCAATTTCTGGGAGTGTCATTTTTGGCAGTGAACCAATGTATTTTTCCCAATCTACTGGAGTTGATCCTTCTTCATGATTGATCTCAATCATTTTTTTATTCGCCAACTCTTGCAGCTTTTTGACTGCCTTTTTGTCCAAAATCCGAATAACCAACTTTTCCATAGTTCAATTTACAATTTTATCTGATCCAAATAGAACTTCATGCGGCTATGTTTTCGGGCCAAAAATTCAATCTTATCAATTTGATCGAGTTTGTGGTTGTAGAATACCTCCACGTACTCGTCCCCCAATAAGTAGAGATTCACCTTGTGCCGGTAGTAGCGAATGGCCACCACAAAACTGCCCTCTAGGTAGAGGGTTTTGATTTTTTGTGGAATGGTTAAGTTGATAAACTCTTCTTTTCGCATCGTTACTAAAAACTTAGACTGCGGTCTGTGGTCAATCTGTCCACGGCTAATGGTCCACAGTTCACAGCAAATTCTAGTGAAAATCAATTGTGGATTCCATTTTGAGATGAATTTTCACATTGGACTACAAATTGCTGTTAGCGGTTGACAGTGGACGGTTGACAAATTCAATCCAATCAGTGTGCAGCTGTTTGAAAATCTTTGATCGCTTCGCTAAAATCCAGAACGGGTACTTGCTTCACTTCATTGGCGACAATGCTTACTCCTGCTGCCGAGCGATAGCCTCCGGCACAATGAATCAAAACAGGCTTATGCTGTGGGATTTCATGCGCTCGTTCTCGAAGTTCGGGGAGCGGAATATTCAAGGCTTTCTCAAAAATCGGAGTGCCTGCCTTTTCATCCCGGCTACGAATATCTACTAGGGTATAGTCCTCAGGATTGGCTTTGAATGCAGCAAGATCAAAAGAGGTTCCGGTTGCTGTCATCCCTGTGGGATTGACTACAGCACCGGCGATGCCTGCTTCGTACCCGATTTTTGCTATTTTTTGGATCAAGATCTCGAGTTCAGCAGCGGTGGCTGCGACCAAATAGAATTGCTCCTCAGGCCCCACAATGGAACCGAGCCAGGTTTCAAATTTGCCCCCATTCATGAGGTTGATTGCTCCAGGAATATGTCCAGCAGCAAATTGATCTTGCTTGCGTGTATCGATTACCAAGGCTCCCGCAGGAAGAGCCGCTCCCTCAGTCAAGATCGGTACTTGGGAAATGGATTGTTGGTAGGCAGGTGCACCTTGCTTGTTTAAGTCTACCGCATACCCAAAGTACTTCGGAATGTAGGGTTGTCCTTGGAGTAGTGTTTGGACAAAAGTCGCTTCATCGGTAGCCGAAAATGCCCAGTTGCTGGCCCGCTGCTCCCCAATGGTGGATTGGCGTGCGTCACTTAAATTTTTACCACAAAGGGAGCCTGCCCCATGTGCAGGAAATACGAGTACCTCATCTACCAAAGGCTTTAATTTTTGCTGCACGGTATGGTACATCATTTTTGCCAATTCCTCTCGCTGTGCGGTCAGGTTGCCTGCCTTCTCGCGCAGGTCAGGGCGTCCCACATCACCAATAAAAAGCGTGTCTCCGGAAAACAAAGCATGGTCTCTGCCCTGCTCGTCGCGAAGTAAAATGCTAATGGAATCTGGAGAGTGTCCAGGTGTATGCAGTGCTTGTAAGGAGATGGCGCCTAAAGGAAGCACATCGCCCTGATCAAAGGATTGGTGGGGGTAAGCCGCGCCTACCCATTTGGACACATAAATCGTGGCCCCTTCCTGGCTGTGAAATTCCAAGTGGGAACTCACAAAATCTGCATGAGGGTGAGTTTCTACGACGGCTACAATCTGCCCGCCTTGCGCATGGGCAAAGTCTCTGTAGAGTTGTGGATTTCGCCCTGGATCTACCAAGGCTATCTTTCCTTGACTTAGAATCGCATAGCTGGCATGGGCCAACCCTTCGTCATAAAACTGCTGAATATGCATAACTGGTGAAATGGATTTGAGTTGGAGTAAAGATACTGTCCCGCGGGAAACTGTTCACCTATCTCGTGCAGGATTATTAAAATGAGAAGTTTCTTTTTGAATTTATTCAGTTGAGAGGTAAACTTGAAATTGAATAAAGAAATTCCATTGAAACGAAGTTATTTTTCTTCTGTCTCCTTTTTTTTAGTGTGCATCACCGCACTTTTCTTTCTAGGAAGTTGCAAGGGCAGCCGAAGGGTAGCCAAGTCCTCACCGGAATTTACCATCATCCAAACTGCCAAGTCCTACCGAGGCACACCCTACCGCTATGGGGGCACGACACGTTCAGGAATCGACTGCTCCGCGTTGGTGTATCATTCCTTCGCTGCGGTAGGCGTTAACCTCCCCCGAACCTCCACAGAGCAAAGCAAACTTGGAAAAAAAGTTCCGGTGAAGAAAGTTCGCCCAGGCGATGTCTTATTTTTTGCCACCGGCAAAAAGAAAAAGGAAGTAACACACACGGGAATAGTCACTGAAGCAAAAAAAATAGAAGTCCGATTTATTCATGCTTCTACCTCCTTAGGTGTCACAGAAGACTACCTGAGCAATTCCTATTGGGCCAAGGCATTTCTATTTGCAAAGCGATTGGAGACAAAGTAGTTGAATGTAGGGGACCAAAATCGAAGCGTGCCACAATTTTCCAGATCAATTCCGATTAATTTTTCCAAATATCCTTTGGTTTCAGCCTTTTCTAACTAAATTTGCGGTCGAATTAAAAAAGAGTCTCTTTTTACCTTTCATCAAATCAAATGGCAAATATTGGAAAGATAACTCAGGTAATCGGTCCTGTAGTGGACGTATCCTTTGAAGGCGGAAAACTGCCTAACATCTTAGACGCGCTAGAACTCACCAAAGACAACGGCCAAAAGGTCGTTTTGGAAGTGCAGCAACACCTAGGCGAAGACCGAGTAAGAACCATCGCAATGGATTCTTCAGAAGGCATGGTTCGCGGCATGGAAGTGCGAGATTTGGGCCAGCCCATCTCTGTTCCTACCGGCGAAGGCATCAAAGGCCGTCTTTTCAATGTTGTGGGTGAGGCCATTGACGGTCTTCCACAAGTGCCAGCAGGCAAGAGACTTCCAATCCACCGCTCTGCGCCAAGGTTTGAGGACCTTTCTACTTCTACCGAAGTATTATTCACCGGTATCAAGGTAATCGACTTGATCGAGCCTTATGCAAAAGGGGGTAAAATTGGTCTCTTTGGAGGAGCAGGGGTAGGAAAGACGGTATTGATCCAGGAATTGATCAACAACATCGCGAAAGCCTATTCTGGTTTGTCCGTATTTGCAGGTGTAGGAGAAAGAACCCGTGAGGGAAATGACCTTTTGAGAGAAATGATTGAGTCAGGCATCGTAACCTACGGTGACGACTTTATCCATAGCTTGGAAACTGAAGGCGGATGGGATCTATCCAAAGTAGATCTTAAGAAGTTGGAAGACTCCAAAGCAACCTTCGTGTTTGGACAGATGAACGAGCCTCCAGGAGCACGTGCTCGCGTGGCCTTGACTGGTCTTACCCTTGCGGAATACTACCGTGATGGTGACGGATCAGGTCAAGGAAAAGACATCTTGTTCTTTATCGACAACATTTTCCGATTCACACAGGCAGGTTCCGAAGTGTCCGCACTTCTTGGACGTATGCCTTCTGCAGTAGGTTACCAGCCTACCTTGGCTACCGAAATGGGTGCCATGCAAGAACGAATCACCTCTACTAAAAATGGTTCAATCACCTCCGTACAGGCCGTTTACGTGCCTGCGGATGACTTGACTGACCCGGCTCCAGCAACGACCTTTGCGCACTTGGATGCTACTACCGTATTGTCTCGTAAGATTGCGGAATTGGGTATCTACCCTGCCGTGGATCCATTAGATTCTACTTCACGAATCCTCTCTCCTGATATCTTGGGAGACGATCACTACAACTGTGCGCAGCGTGTAAAGGAAACCCTTCAGCGCTACAAGGAACTTCAGGATATCATTGCCATCTTGGGTATGGAAGAACTTTCTGAAGAAGATAAGCAGGTGGTACACCGTGCACGTCGTGTACAACGTTTCTTGTCTCAGCCTTTCCACGTAGCCGAGCAGTTTACCGGTCTTAAAGGAGTATTGGTAGACATCAAAGATACCATCAAAGGATTCAACATGATTATGGACGGTGAACTTGACCACCTTCCAGAGGCAGCCTTCAACTTGGTAGGAAGCATCGAAGATGCCATCGCTAAGGGGGAAAAGTTGCTTGCAGAAGTAAGTTAAATTTACCCTACTCACTACCTAGACTAACTTATTGTGAAACTAGGAAGTTGAGAAGACCATTTACAGAAGACCGAATACGCTATGCACTTAGAGATCGTTACGCCAGACAAAAAAGTTTTTCAAGGAGAAGTGAGTGAAGCTACCTTTCCTGGAGCTTTGGGCGCGTTTCAAGTCCTGACCAATCACGCACCGATTGTCTCTGCCTTGGCCAAAGGCCCTGTTTCCTTCACCACTTCTGAAGGCAAACAGTCTTTCCAAGTAGAAGGCGGCGTGGTGGAAGTAAAGCAAAATACCATCGTGGTCTTGGCTGAAAAAGTCGTAGACTAAGTTTTATCATCCCCCCCCATGTACATGAAAGCCCAGCAGTTCTGTTGGGCTTTTTTCTTTTGTCAGTATCCGCATTCTTACCAATCCCCAAAGAAAAAAAGAATAGCAGTGCAGTTAAAAGAGCAGTGGACCTTGGTTTGTGGACAATTTATTCTTCCATTTTTAGTGAAAGGATTGGAATTAAAAAGATAACCTGTACATTTGCAATCCGAAAGGAGGTGTACAGCTATGATAATCATCAACATTAAAGAAAACGAATCCATCGATAAGGCGCTTAAGCGTTTTAAGAAGAAGTTTGACAAAACCGGCGCGGTTCGTGAATTGAGAGCCCGTCAGGCATTTACTAAGCCTTCTGTGAAAAGAAGAGATCAAATCATCAAGGCTGCGTATAAGCAAAAGCTTCAGGAACAATTTATGAAGTAATTGCGTCGGCAATTGCCCCATATACAAAGCACCAGTCCTTCGGCTGGTGCTTTTTTTATCCCTTTGCAATCCCCTTTAATTTTTTGACAGAGATGGCCTAGCCCTTGTTTACCCCTCTGATTTTTTACACCAACCAATTCGAAAATTAAACGTATCTTAAGTAGCAAATTGGTCCCATGATTGATTCGTTTATCAACTACCTCGAATACGAAAAAAGAAGCAGCGCACATACCGTGCTTGCCTACCGAAAGGATTTGGAGCAAGCACAGGAATTTGTCCAGCTTTCCTTTTCCATCGAGGACCTCTCCCAATGTACACACCCTGACCTACGGGCTTGGATCATCGACCTCGTGGAGCAAGGCATGAGTCAGACTACCGTCAACCGAAAGCTGGCAACCCTACGCTCCTACTACAAATTTTTGATGCGCTCCAAAATCATTCTTAAGGATCCCACCTACAAGTTAAAGTCGCTGAAAACTCCGAAAAAACTTCCCGAGTTTTTACAGGAAACCACCATTGAATCCGTTCTGGAAGAAGAGGTCTATGCACCCACCTTTGAAGGGCAACGGGACCGGATGGTGCTGGAGTTTCTCTACCTCACAGGGGTACGCCTCTCTGAGCTCACCGCTTTGAAATGGAAAGACATTCAACTCTTTGACGAACAGGTCAAGGTGCTGGGAAAAAGACAAAAAGAGCGGATCATCCCACTCACCAAGTCCTTAATCAGCCACATTTCGAATTACAAAAAAGTAGTGGAAGCACATTTCCTCACCTTGGACGGAGAAGACTACTTTATCCGAAGTAATAAAGGAGAAAAGGCTTATTCCATGCTGATCTACCGCATTGTAAAGCAGTACCTCGATCTTTTTGCACAAAATTCGAAACGCAGCCCCCATTTGTTACGTCATACCTTTGCCACACACCTATTGAACAAAGGGGCAGACCTGAATGCGGTCAAGGATTTACTCGGCCATGCCAACCTCGCCGCTACCCAAGTTTATACCCACAACTCCATGGAAAAACTCAAGGCCGTGTTTGAACAAGCACACCCCAAAGCATAAGTATTCACATGTTTAACCCTTAAATCCCCAAACGATGAAACTACAGATGCATTCCATTCACTTCGACGCAGATCAGAAATTGATCGATTTCATCCAGAAAAAGGCTGACAAGCTGGACACCTTTTACGATAGCATTTTGGATGGGGAGGTGTTTTTGAGGCTAGATAAAAACGAGAAAAATCAAAACAAACTCGTGGAAATCAAATTGAATGTCCCTGGGAAACAGTTTTTCGCCAAACACCAAGACGACTCCTTTGAAGCCGCTGCAGACGAGGCGGTAGAAGGGCTACGAACACAACTAAAAAAATACAAGGAGAAAATTGTCCTCTCCAACCAATAAACCTGAACCCCGGAGCGTACTTCTTCCGGGGTTATTTTTTTTCAAGCAAGAAATAGCTTCTACCCTGCTCTACCCGAAGTTGCTCCCGCTCAGTTGAACTGCTTGCCAATAAAAAATCTGGAATTGCTTTCGAATCTAAATCAGTGCTTGCCACCTGCACATTATAGCCTAAGGTATCCCATTCGGAAAGTAAACGGTCCTCCAAAATCAAGTAGCTGTAGGCTTTGGCTTCCTCCTTCCAATTTTCTCGAGAAAGGTCAATTAGCTCGTATCCGGGACCCAAACTCATGCGGACTTTACTTCCCACATGCAGGTTGCCCGCAAAGCCTATGGGGGCATTTATCCCCTGCGCTTGCACCACTTCTTGGACCTGAATCCCTTGGTGGGGCAAGGAAATCAAACGCGTAATGCCGCTCACTTGGAAAAATAGAAACATAACAGAGATACCAAGCACCTTTGGGGGTAGCACAGAAGAACGAAGGAACGCTCCTATCCCGTAGCCTAAAAATAAAATACCCAATCCAACATAGACAAAGGACCAGCCTTCAACTGACCCTGTAACTAAGATCCAAGCATTTACTCCAATAAGAAGCGCCACCAAAGAAAGCAGGAACACTGCGGCTATCTTCAGCCCTTTTGCTCGATCTAAGCCACCTCCACGAACGAGTATCCAAGCAAGCCATAGCGCCAACACGGGTGCCACAGGCAGCAAGTAGCGCTCGTAAAATTTGCTGGTAAGTGCGCCCATCCCCACAATCGTCAGTCCCCAGAGCAGCGCAAAAGCAAAAAATTGCGGGTTTTCCTTCCAAGTAGTCGCCAAAGCGCTCTTCACTTTTGGGATCGCCAAGGCTACCCAAGGAAGAAACATGCCTACCAATAGCACCGAAGCTACTGTTCCATTTTGAAGTACGAGCAAAATGCGGGAGGTCACCCGCGTACCCACCTGATCCTCCAAAAAACTATCCAAGAACGCAGGGCCGTGCAGCTGCCACATGGCCACAAACCAGAATACGGCAATTCCTAAGGCCACAAGCAGGGCAGGGAGGTACAGCAATTTTTTCCAAGAAATGCGCTGCCAGGGATTGAATCGCAGATACAAGAGGCCAATCCCTCCAAGAGCCACGGCTGGAAGCCCCTTCACTTCGAAGGCCAAAGCCAAGCCCAGGTAAAGCAGCCACAGAGACTTTTTCTTAGTTTGCTCCCCATCCCGGAGAAGTCCAGCAAATCCCAGTGCACTGACCGTAATCGTCAGCACCAGAAGCACATCGGGTATGGAGCGGGTAGCAGCAAAAATTAGAATGGGATTAGAGGCAGCAATCAAGGCTGCAGTTCCTGCAATCCTCCGATCCCCAAATACTGTTTTGCCTAGGAGGTAAGTTAGGCCCACTGTAGCGGCTCCTGCCAGCAAAAAAAAGATCCGTGAACCAAAGGCATGTACACCAAAAAGTTTGAATCCTGAAAGCACCGCCCAGTAGGTCAAGATTGGTTTCTTGAAGCGCAACTCCCCCGAACCCAAGTAAGTCGTCAGGTAATCTTCTGTCTGCAGCATCTTGAGCGCCGCATCCCGGTAGTAAATTTCATCGGGGTAATGCAGGTGAAAGTCTAGGGCAAAAGGTCCCACCAACCCACAAAAAAGGAGAAGTAGCACCCAGGGATTGGCTATCACAGCAGAGGATTGAGCAGCGCGCATGCCCAAAGATACAGCAGGTAGCTGGGATTTTTGGAGGGTTTTGATGCAAAAACAAGAAGCCTTTTGACCAAATGCGGTTAAAAAAGTACTTTTGAGAATTCCTTTGCTCCTATGAACCAGCCTCTTTTATCCGTCGTCATCACTGTCTACAACGAAGAAGATAACATCCAGCCCCTCTTACAAGCCACCTATGCCGCACTATTGGGGATGGATTATGAAGTCATCTTGGTAGAGGATGGCAGCACGGATCGCACGGTAGCAGAGGTGAAAAAACACGCAAATACCCGTACCAAACTGGTGATTTTTAACCGCAACTACGGGCAAACCACCGCGCTGGCGGCAGGCATTGATCAGGCCACAGGGGAATACATTGCCACCATGGATGGAGACTTGCAAAATGACCCCACAGACCTTCCAGGCATGCTTCAAAAAGCAATCGACGAAGAATGGGATGTGGTAGCAGGGCGCCGAGCCAACCGGAAAGATGGATTTGTACTTCGGAAAATTCCTTCCAAAATCGCCAACTGGATCATTCGAAATTCCACCAACGTTCACCTCAAGGACTATGGCTGCACGCTTCGGGTGTACAAGGCCGACATCGCCCAAAACATGGGGCTCTATGGAGAACTCCACCGCTTTATTCCGGTACTTGCCAAGCAAGAGGGTGCCAAGATGACGGAGGTGGATGTGAAGCACCACCCTCGAATTCACGGGACCTCCAAATACGGACTCAGTCGCACCTTCAAGGTGATGTCCGACTTGATTCTGATGCTGTTTTTTCAAAAATATTTTCAGCGCCCCATCCACCTGTTTGGTGGACTTGGACTTCTTGCCTTCCTTCTAGGAGGGATAATCAATGTGTACCTCTTGGTTCTAAAAATTCTAGGGGAAGATATCTGGGGACGCCCCATTCTGATCCTTGGTTTCATGTTGATCCTAGCAGGTATTCAACTGATCACTACAGGGATCATTGCAGAGATCATCGTCCGCACCTATTTTGAATCTCAGGACAAGAAAACTTACCGCGTCAAGGCCCTCTACACCGGAGAGCAGGAAGTGCAAACGTCCAACTAAGGATTCCATGTCCCAACTCAAAAACCAGCTAAAAACTGCTCTAAAAATTCTCCTTACAGGAGGGGCTTTGTACCTGGTTTTTCAGAAAATCGATACAGGCAACCTGCTGCAACTCTCCAAAACCCTCTCTTGGGGCTGGTTGATTCCTGCCATCGCCCTCTTTGTAGGGAGCAAGGTGGCTACTGCTATTCGGCTCAACCATTATTTTGCCAACATTCACATTTCCCTCAGCTTCTGGGAAAACTGGCGGCTTTACCTAATCGGCATGTTCTACAACCTATTCCTCCCTGGAGGGATTGGTGGAGATGGGTACAAGGTCTATCTCTTGAATAACCAATTTAAGACGCCCGTCAAAGAACTGCTGAGAGCAAGTGTACTGGATCGACTTGGAGGGCTGATTGCCATTCTCGGTTTGCTTTTTGGAATTCTACTCCTGATCGACCTCCCATTGCCTTTTGGCGAGCCATGGGTAAACGATCTGGTGTTTAGTGTTGGAGCAATAGGGATGATCCCTGGATTTTGGTTGCTTCAAAAATTCCTCTTTTCGAACTTCCTACCTTCCTTTTGGCAGGGAATCTTTTGGTCCCTGATCGGTCAACTTGCACAAATGGCCGCTGTGGTCTGCTTGCTTCTGGCTCTTGGGGTGCAGGATAAATTTCTGGCCTATCAGGCGGTATTTTTACTTTCCTCAATCGTGGCGGTATTGCCGCTGACGATCGGAGGGGTAGGAGCTCGGGAACTCGTGGTGGTCTATGCCCATTCCTATGCAGGGATTCAAGAGACCGAAGCAGTTGCCTTTAGTTTGATTTTTTTCCTGATTTCAGTCGCGGTATCCCTCTCAGGGGCATGGGTCAAGTGGAAAAGAGAATAAATTTCTACCTTTATGCAGATTCTTCCCGCCCATGACTAGAGCCGAACTTTTTGCCCAAATCCAACAAAAATCCTCCTTTCTCTGTGTAGGATTGGATCCAGACTTGGAAAAACTTCCTGCACACCTACAAGGTGAGGCGGACCCGATTTTTTCCTTCTGTCAGCAAATCATTGAGGAGACGGCCGACTTTGCGGTAGCCTACAAGCCCAATACTGCTTTTTTTGAAGCCCAAGGGGCCAAAGGCTGGGAAACGCTCGCCAAAGTAGAAGCATTGATTCCCAAGCACATCTTTTCGATTGCTGATGCCAAGCGAGGAGACATCGGCAATACGGCTACCCGCTATGCGGAAGCATTTTTTAAGCACATGAACTTCGATTCCATTACCGTTGCCCCCTACATGGGCAAAGACTCCGTGACTCCCTTTTTGGCATTTGAGGGCAAATGGGCAATCCTTCTTGCCCTGACTTCCAACCCCGGATCATTGGATTTTCAACTCCTTCAAGACGCTTCAGGCAAAGCGCTTTACCAGACCGTACTTGAAAAAAGTCAGGAATGGGGTAGCCCCGAAAACCTCATGTATGTGGTCGGTGCCACCCGAGGCGAACTCATTGGAGAAGTGCGCAAGCAGGTGCCCGAACATTTCTTTTTGGTGCCGGGTGTAGGCGCACAAGGGGGCAGCTTGGCCGATGTGGCTCGCTTTGGCATGAATTCCGATTGCGGCCTGCTCGTCAACTCTAGCCGAGGAATTATCTATGCTTCCAAGGAAAAAGATTTTGCGAAAGTAGCGCGTAGAGAAGCCCAAAAACTTCAGGAAGAAATGCGCGAACTACTCGATCGCTATTTGAAGTAAGCAACTCCAAGTTTCAGATTCCATTTTTTTAATGCAACCCCTCACCCCTTGCATATCGGAGGGGATTTGACTATATTTCATTTACTTTTTAACCTTATTTTTTATGGACTTTAAAGAAGACTTTTTACAGTTGGTATGGAAATACCAGTACTTTGACCGCAAAAATCTAACGACCACCGATGGGCAAACCCTAGAAATTCTTCAAGCCGGCCACTCCAATGCGTTAGAAGGTCCTGATTTTCGAAATGCATCGGTAGTCATTGGAGGCATCACCTTTCACGGCCATGTGGAAGTGCACCGTCAGGCTTCGGAGTGGAAGCAGCATGCCCACGATACTGACCCTGCCTACAATGCCGTCGTTCTGCACTTGGTGTGGGAAAACGACCGGCAAGTTTACCGGCAGGACGGCACCCCCATGCCTACGCTGGAGTTGAAAGGAAAAATCTACCTGGACATTTGGCGCAACTACCAGCAACTGCTCAATTTTCAGATTGACCTTCCCTGTGCCCATGCACTCCCTACTGTCCCAGAAATCCTGCGCTTTTCCGCTTCCGAAAAGGCCTTGGTTGAACGCCTCCACGAAAAATCTCAAGGGGTACTTGCAGTACTTCGGGCCACGCAGGGGGATTGGGAAGAAACGGCCTACCGTTGGCTATTTTGCTGCTTTGGCTACCATACCAACCGCCTGCCAATGGAAGAACTGGGCCGAATTCTTCCCTACACGCTTCTCAAAAGACACCGAGAGCAGCTGCAGCACCTGGAAGCCATACTTTTGGGTCAGGCAGGTCTACTGCCTGAGGATTCGGAAGATGCCTATGTGCAGCAACTCAAAAAAGACCATGATTTTTATCAGAAAAAATACGGCTGGTCAAAAGGGCTTACCCGACAGCATTGGACTTTTTTGGGTGCTCGACCAGCCAACTTTCCTACCCTGCGGCTGGCACAATTGGCAACCGTCTTGGTACAAGCCCCGCATTTGTTCTCCACAATTTTAGACGAATCTGGAGACTTAACTACGTTCCGGAAAATCTTCCAAAGCCCACCCTCTCCCTATTGGAGGCAGCACTATACCTTTGGCAAGCCAAGTAGCAAAGTCACCTGCAACGGCCTTTCTGAGCAAAGTGTCCAACTTTTAGTCATCAATTTTGTGCTCCCAATCTGGTTTGCGTATGGTGAATTCCACGACCGGGAGGAGTGGAAGGAGCGTTGCTTTTCCCTTCTTCAAAGCATGACAGCCGAGGAAAATTACATACTCCGCAAGTTTGTGCGACATGCCTGGATTCCGGAAACGGCCTTTGATTCCCAAGGCATGCTCGAACTGTACCGAAGGTATTGCAGTGCTCAAAAATGCCTTTCCTGCAAAATCGGTCAAAGCCTGCTCCGTAGCCCTTCCAAATGAACCGTTGGACAAACGCCACAATTCCTGTATTTTTGTACGAATTACCACTTCCTGACCCATGGACAAACCCGTCATCATTCTCGGCGCCAAAGGCATCGCCCATCCCGCGCTAGAAATTTTCAATAGCAATCAAGTGATTGTGTATGGATTGCTAGATGAGGACAGCAGCCTTCATGGTACGGAAATCAATAACGTCCCTGTGCTCGGCGGTACCGAAGACGAGGGATTCCTAAAGTTGATTGGTAAAAAAACCGAGGCCTTTGTTGCGGTGGACGATACCAAATACCGCAAATTTCTGGTGGAACTTCTGCTGGAAGACCGAAAGATGCAACCGATCAATGCCATCCATGAGCGCGCTTACATTTCCACAGATGCCGCTCTAGGACATGGCAACTTTATCAATGCTCAGGTGACTGTGGGTGCTGGGGCGAAAGTAGGAAGTCACTGCATTTTCCATACAGGAGCCATCATCGACCACAAAGTGACCGTGGAAGACTACGTTCAGGTAGGCGCAGGATCGATCATCAATGCCGATGTGGTCTTGGAAGAAGGCGCATTTATCGGTTCGGGCGTCACCATCGTCTCCGGTGTCCGCATCGGAAAAGGTGCCCG
>JACCDP010765197.1_pt1 | contig 26525 bp, 46 predicted proteins | sample 7445841 | NCBI WGS metagenome assembly JACCDP01 (sample SAMN15323441, study PRJNA562643) | freshwater metagenome | isolation source: river surface water | place: USA:Blue River Watershed | collected 2017-08-17 | reverse complement strand
TTATCATGTTTCATTCTGAAACCTTCAGTGTAACTACAACCGAATGTGAATAGTGATTTCATTATAATTTATTTTTTATATCATCATAAATTAATTCACCTAAAATTTTGTGAGCATTTTTTCCAAAGTGTGAATCTTCTATTTTATTATTAGTTTCAAATGTTATTGATTGACCTCCTTTTTTGTATATCATATCAATAACATCTCTAAAATCACTTAACTTATTAATAAATAAATAATGTGAATTGTTTTTGATTATTTCAGATTTTAACTTATAAAAATTCACATCTATCGACCAATAAAATACTTTAAATTTTTTAACTTTAGCAATTTCATTAATTAATTTTTCTTTTATGAATAATTGGTCAATCCATAAATGATGACTTTTATTTAATAAAATTTGATTCATTAATTCTTCATTTTTCACCAACGAATATTGATTAGGTAAAATAGAAACTGGTCTGTTATTTATATCATCTACCCATAAAAACCTTTCCATGTATGTCCATTGAATTATCACCACATCTCCCTCATTGATATGATTTACCATGTGACAAAAATTATTGAATATATGGTCGTTTGAATTACCTGATTGGTCTGGTATCAAATTACTATATTGTGCATTATTAGCTCCGAAATTGTTAATATCATAATTTAATAATTTACCTAAAACATCGGTCCAACAATCAGGTGGAACACCGCCGCAAAACTCATGTATATATTTTGTTCTGGTATTTGTTTTTATGTTTCCAATATCAACAAAATGTTTAAAGTCTTCAGTAAAACTACAACCAAATGTAAATAATTTGCTCATTTTAATTTATAGATTGTAAAAATTTATTATCGGTATTTTTCCAAGATATTTTTTTATTTTCAAGCGAACCAAAAGTTCCATCACCTACAATATCTAAATCACCATCATTATCATAATCAAACATTCTCAACCATTTTATCCAAGTGTATTTAGATTGTTCAAATGTGATATCAAAATATTTTTTAGTTTCATCTATAAAATTATTACCGTTGTTTAAATATAAATTTATATTATAACCATTGTAATTATATGTATTTGTTGATAAAATATCAATTTTATTATCCTTATTAAAATCATAAAAAATAAAACTCATTGGAAGTTGATTGGTTTTGATTGTAATAGAATTATTCATATCAAAAACACCATAAGTGTTTTTGATAATCTTAATAGAATTAGATGAACCTAAGACCATATCAACATATCCGTTACCATCTATATCATATAATTCAATTGATGGATAACCTCCTCTTCCATCAGCCGTGAAATTGATATGGTTTGTATTTGATTTCGTAAATTTTCTACCTCCTTTATTAATATAAATTGTCGGTATGTTATTCATTTCATTTGGTAATCCAAATGTAACGATATCGATTAAACCATCATTATTAATATCCCCTGTTGCACCTCCATGAAAAAAACCAATATCATCTGAAAGATATTGAAATTTATTTTCTCTTGGATAATATATTCCAATTGAGTCGCCAGGAAACGGGTCCGCATCATATCCGCTTGAAAACATTATGATATCCTGATAACCATCATTGTCCATATCAGATACGACTGCTTTTCTAACAAACGTTAATGATTTTTCAATTTTAACATTACTCGATGTGAATCCATTCTTTTCATATTCAGAAAATACATTTATACCTTTTTTATTAGTTGGTAAGGGACTTTTAAAACACCATGACCAAACATCTTTTTTTCCATCTTTATTGAAATCGTAATAAAAAAGTGTTCCATTATCATTCCAATAATCTGCAATACTTACAGGACTTTGTACATATGGTGTGAATTTTTCTGAATTCTCCATAAACCCATAAAAAAAAGTTTTTTTAACATCTAACATCCTATCAAAAGTTTTATTTGTAATAAACCAAGATGTTTTTTTATTAATCTCAGACGCAGAATCTAATGACGAAAGTTTATAAGTAACTACAACAGTGTCTTGTTGTTTTATGCTTGCCATATCATTTGGAGTTACAGGTTTTTCTTCCTGTGTTTTAACGAATATATCTGGCATTTCTTTCTTACATGAAATTAATACAATTAATAACAAGAAATTTATGAAGTACTTCATCTACAATATTTTATACAAAGATAGATATTTTTATGGAAGCACCAAAATTATTTTAAAAATAATTGTACGAGAACTATCGTAAACCCTAAAAATAAACAAATCCCATTTTTTAAATCCAAAGGTTCTTTGAATATATAATGAGAAAGTGTTGTAAAAACAATTACTCCCACCCCAAATCCAATTAATCTACTTGGCCATATTTGACCACCAAAACCTTGTATAAAGTTATTTACTGATTGGATATATAACCACCCAAGGGGAACACTTGCTAGTATTATTATCCACGGATATTTTTCATACCAACCATATTTGTATGAAACTTGTAATTGTAAAAAAGTACCTGTTTGTCCAATCAAACCAAATAATATACCTAAAAATATTTTATAATAATCCATAATGTTTAATATACTAAAAAATATCCAAATAATAAAACCCCTAATAGGGGTTTTATTTATTCTGTAATAACTCTTGAATAATCTCCAATTTCAATTGTTAGTGTATCTATTCCACCATCAAACTCATACCATGCATCACTTATTTCACCATCATTGTACATATCCCACTCACTTGGTGCATCTTCCTCCTCTTCTTCAGTTAATGGTTCACTCCACTCTAAATCATAAAATGTTGTATCCCCATCTCTTGTTTCATTTAACTCCAAACTACTGAAATCTTTATGTGTCATTTCAGAAATATTTTTTTTCTTGAGTAGTTTGATTAAATCTTCGACATCAACATCTGTGGTATATAATTGACCACTTCTCCAACATATGTCTGCGGTAATCGAATAATCTTTATTATTCCACGTTCCATTAACATATAATGTTTCTGACAATGATTTTCTTTGAAATGTCAATGTAAGTTTCACATCATCACTATCAATATATTCTTTTAATTCCTTTACTATTTCGGGATATTGAATTGGTTTTCTTGACATAGATTAAAATTTGATGTAACTAATTCCACCTTGTGTTCCATTTAGTGGGTTTTCATATTTTGTTTGTGCATTCTCTCTTTGTAATATCTTACCGTTTCTATGATAAATTGCCCAAGCCCATTCCTTTTCGGGTCTATAACCTGGACCTTTCCAATGATGATGAATTGACTTTTCATATTTTTCAATTCTAACAACTTCAGCCTCCAACACAACATTCTTTGAAACTTCCAAATAAGGCATACCAAGATATAATTTACTACGAGTTGGGCAATTGTACATAACTGCATAGCCGCAATCCAATGATAGATTTAAATCATCGTCACTTCTTCCTGAAATTAAAAGCGCCTGTTGTGTTGGTGTATCTGTTTTTTTCTTTTTTGGTGGTGTAAATTCAACGACCTTTTCCAAATTAGAACCAAATCTTTTAACTGCTTGAATAGGTGAATCAAATATGTCAGAACATATTCCTTGTTTCAAGACCACTTTGTATTTTTTTAATTCCATAATAAATTGATTTCTTTTGTTTTATCTGAGAAAATATATTCTTCTAGTTTTATTTTGTTATTTATTGAATTTATTTTTGATTTTTCATAGAGATTATTAAATGATTGTTCATCACAATTTTTAAAAAATTCACAAAACGTTTCATAATTCTTATAACCATATTCACCAAACTCTTTGTTTAAAAAATAAAAGCCGTGATTATTCAAATCTTCATAAACTTCTGATTGCATAACAACATAAGATGGTGTAGGTGTTAATAAAGATTTGATAGTTTTTTCAGTTATAAATTTACTTAATAAGTTTTTTTCTTTAGTTAATGGTTGTGTTTCCATCACTAAATTAAATTTACATATACTGTAATCAATTACAAATGATATATGATGTGTTTTATTATTTAAATTAAACCAAAACTCATCTTCTTGATTAAACTCTTTTGTTTTAATTTTTTCTAATGTCAAAGCCATTTGAATTAAATGATTTCTTTGTGACTTAAGTTTTGATTTTGTATATAGAAAAATTTTATTTTCGGGTCTTTCGTTTTTAAAAATGTGTTGTCCTTTTTGTATAAAATTAAATCCTAATTTAAAATAGAAATATATTAATGAATATCGATAGTCCAATATAAACTTATTTGATTTTTGTAAATCGGATATTTTATTTTGACCATCAAATAAATCACCACATGAAAAATAATATTTTAAATTTTTTAATTCTTTGATTGGTCTCGGATTATTATCATAAACCATTTCACCCATATGATTTAAAATTGAATATTTGATATCAATTTTATTATCCAACAAGGTAATCAACTTATCGACACATCTAAAATCACAAAGAACAACATGAATATCATTAGAACTGTTGGATAGTTCATTGATATTATCAATTATAGGTGTGACATCATTATCATTAGATTTAAAATAAAAAAAGTACATGTCGAACATTTTCGAATAATATATTTCATAGTTTTCAGAATCATAAATTAAAACTTTTTTTTGTGTTAAAGTATGAACCCATGATAATGAAATATCCGATTTATGTGACCAAAGTATTTTTTTATTTTCTAATAACATTATGATTTATATAATCTGTTATTGTTATAAAGAGCCACCGGATTGTTTTCTGCAATCAGCCCATATTCTTTAGTAACATTTTCGTGAATGACTTCTTTGTTTTCGTTAATATATTTTGAAATAATATTACAAAAACCAAAGTTAGATTCATCGACTTGTTCTTGTTCAGTACCAGGTAATCCACAATAATATGCCTCACCAACTTCGCTGATAAACATTCCACTATAAAATCCTCTTAGTTGATACATATCTACAAACTTATCCGCATTGCACCATATGAAAACACTATCCAATTTACTTTTTAAATATGGTACTGTTGTTTGGTCTATAATATACGCTCCTGAATTTTGGAATTTACCGATTGAAAATAAACCGCCAGGACTACCATGACCCATCATCATGATTCTATCGTGTTCTGTAATTAATTTTATTACATCGGTTTTACTTACTCCACCAGTAATTACTGTTTTATTTTCAATTGGTGCATATACAATGTCTAAAAAACTTGTAGATGAATCTTCTGGATGTATAATTAATGTTTTCATATTATTTTGTTTTAAAACCAATTCTGTTATAAATGTTATTAACTAAATTTCTAAATGTATCCTCTTGATATAATCTATTTCTGTATTCAATAATAGCATGTCTGATTGAAGTATGGTCTCTCCCATCAATTTCCTCACCAATTCTTTCTAACGTATAACCAAAATGGTCTTTAAGAATTGCACAAAATATAAATCTAGCATTAACTACTTCTCTTCTTCTAGACCTTTTAATTATTTGACTCATTGATACCCCGACCTCTTCTGAAATAATTTCTAATACATCTTCTTTTGAGATTTTGTAATGTTTGTGTAATGTAATAGAAAGTATTTTTCTTTTTTCTTTTTCGTTTATCTTTAAACCCGGAAATACATAAGGATTTAAAGTCGTTTTAGCTTCCACTCTCATATTTTTTTATTTAGAGTACAAAAATAGGGATAAAATAATTAACCGCCAAAAAAATTTAAAAATTTCCGTGAATATAATTGTATAAAACCTCGGGAATTCTTGTAAAAACTATTTTTTGACCCGATTCATCGGTATAAGGATTACCGTTTTCGTCTTTAATATAAAACCTTGGAAGACCTTTTGCATATCTCCAAACATAACCTGGTGCTCCCTTTAATGAATCCATAATTCTTTTATGGATATAAACCTGTTCTCTGTCGTAATATTCAGAAATTAGGGTATTGTATTGACTTTCAGTTATAATGACCTTCATAATCAATAAATACCCTAAAATCTCGTATTATTCTGTTGTATTTTCTGTCCAAACAGGTTGTTCAGATACATCCAAACTAGCGGACATTGGCCCTTCTTCTACAGATTCATTTATCAACCTCATTCTATCTATTATATTAGATTCTTCCGTCTGATCAATAATTGGTAATGGTTCTTGGACTTGCTCTTCCTCTTCTCTTCTTACCGCATCTTGTATTCTTCTTGTAAGTTGGCCAGTTCTATTCTTTCTAAATCCACCATTTTCTTCAATCTGTCTAGTTTCATCATCTAACATAAAATGATTAGTTTTCACTTTTGGTGCTTTCACATATTCACGAATAAAACCAATTAATTCTAATGTTAATTCGGATTCGGTTGAGTCGATTCTTGTATCTTTTTGATTCCAATATGAAAACTCCGCTTCGTTTTTATCTAATGAATAAAATGACGCAACTTTATATCCACTCTTCTTATTAATACAATAGATTAAAACACCTTTCTTAGTGTATTTGTGAAAATATTCAGGATTACTAGTTTGTGTTGTACACCACTTTGTATTTGAACCGTATTTCATAGAAGCTTGGTGTGTCAAAGGTCTTACCAATATCCAATCCCCATCTTCATATATTTTGATTATTTGGCTTTCCATTTCTTTTTCTTCAGCCTTCATATCTGCAATACTCATTTGTGAAATTACTTCATCAAATGTTTTGTATTTGGTTAAATCGTTTTGTTCAATTAAACCTCTTTCGTTATAGTCACAAAACTTTCTGAAATTAACCAAATCAGATGTATTAAAGAATCCATCTAAGAAACGATAAATTAATAATAATTGAATATCACCAAACTTATCTAATTCACTTCTTTCGATGAAATTGAAATTTTGTATTAAATATTCTTTAACCTCTTTTGTATGCTCTTTTAATGATTTTGTATTCTTCATTAAACGAAGTAAAGTATCGGTATATTTTGATTTCTTTTCGGGACTGAATAATTCTAAAACTTCAATTAAATTTAAATTGTTTTCACTGTTAGTTTTTAATTCTTTAATTTTTGACATAGATGATAAGTTTATATGAGTAAAGATAGTATATTTTGTTTATCCAAAAAAATTATTTATTACTTTTTGTAAAATAATCACGATTAATTTCTGTTGTCGAATAACTTAATAGAAGATATAGTATTTTACTAAAAATTGACCATTCAAAAGCATTCGGATTTACAAGTATGAACCAAAAAATTAAGTACCAAACACCAAAACCGAATAGTAATGATGATGATATTATTAAAATTTTCTTTAATATTTCTAACATGTATTATATATTTTTATTAAATTTTATACCATAAAATCCATAGTTTTTATCTATCGATTCTCTGTCACCTAAGGCAATTGCCTCTTCTTCGTCTTTATAAATTGCATCTTCGGGACATTCGGGAACACATGCACCACAATCAATACAAATGTCAGGATGAATATAAAGTTGTAATCCTTTTAATTCATCTTTGGTCATGTTTTGAACCTCATATCCAAGACCATCAATTAATTTGGGTCCATTTATTGCATCAACTGGACATACTTTTACACAGGATGTGTCACATACTGAAACACATTTATTACCGATAATATAACTCATATGACAAATATACAAATATTTTATTAATATAACAAAAAAAAACCTCAAATAAATGAGGTTTTAATTATTTTGATGCTAAGATGTCACCTGTATCGGTATCCATAACATGGTACCTACCTTCTTCGTCTTTAACCAATGCAATATTACGTTTTGGACTTGTAACTTCTTCTTTGGCTATTGAATTTTCATCATCTATTTGCTCGGAAACTATGTTATTTACTATGTTTTCAATATCAGATTGTTTTACTTTAATTACTTTGGACATAACGTGTTTTATTATAAATACTTTATTTAAGACTTTTTTCGATAGACTCCCCTTTTTTGCATTTGATTACGAGTTTTCTTTGCCATTCTGTTCCTATTCTTTGTTTTTTGTTCTTTTTTTGTCATGTAAATAAATACATCACAAAGAAAGGAAAGTGGGTAAAATTAAATCCTTTTGAGACACATTTACATTCTCTGGTTTAACTCCCCAATCAATATCTAAGGTTGGGTCGTTATAGATGATTCCACTTTCGTGTTGCTTATAATATGGGTTATCAACTTTATACTGAAAAATGGCATCATTACTCAAAACTGAAAATCCGTGAGCACATCCTTTTGGAACAAACAAATGTTTATTACCACCAAACATTAATTCCACTTTCACCACATTACCATAAGTTGGTGATTCTTTTCTAATATCAACCGCTACATCTAAAACGTGTCCTTTAACACAACTAACTAACTTAGCTTGAGCAAAGACACCTGTTTGAAAATGAAGTCCTCTAATGGTTCCTTTGTGTGAATATGACATATTATCTTGAAGGAAATTCACGTCATATCCTAAATTTTTGTTAAATAATTCTCTATTATAAGGAACACTAAAGAATCCACGTTCATCAACAAATGAATCATATTCAACTTCGTAACAACCTAAAATATTAGTTTCTTTGAATATCATTAGTTTACTGGTTTATATAACATTGGTGATTGACCATAAACTGGTAATTTACCGTCCCATTTCTCAATCCATTGTTGTTGTAATAACAATGATGTTAATGTGGATTGTTTCAATTTATTTGCTTCAGCTTCCGCTCTTGCTTGAGTTAGCATCGCTTGCGCATTACCTTCAGCAGTTGCCACTTTAATCTTAGCTTGAGCTTCTGCCGTTTTCACTTCATTCTCAGCCCTCAATGCAGCCTGAACTGCATTGTTCTTAGCCTCAATAGATTTCTTAAATGTCTCAGGGTAAACTAAGTTAGAAGTAAATTGATTAATTACAAATCCCTCTTTTAATAGTTGTCCATCTAATAATCTACGAACTTCTATTTCAAATACTGCTCGATTACTAATCAATTCATCGGCCGTATATTTGTTAGTTGCTAATCTAAATGCATCATAAACTGCCGTCTTTAAGAAGCCTTCTTCAATATCTTCTAAACGTCTACGATACTTACTAAAGATTGTAGGAACTTTATCTCTTTGAACAGAATAATTCATAATAGGTGAAACTGCAAATTCTGAACCATCCTTACTGTTTACAATGAATGAATTTTCACCCTTATACTCTTTGTGTTGAATAAAAGTTGGAAACTCATAAATTCGAGTTGTGAATGGATTGTAGAATACCATACCGGTTACCGCTACAACATCATCTACACCTTTGTTATCACCATACTGATTCACTTTAACACCCACATGTCCCGCATCAATTCTTTCGCACGAAAAGAATAATGTTACAAGGATAAAAAATCCTACCACTCCTGAAATAATTGTTCTCATTTATATTTTATTTTTTAATTGTTTTTTTAACACTTGGATGAATAACAACATTTTCTTTTTTTGTTGTTTTCTTTTTTATTCTTTCAATTTCTTCTTTTGGGATATAATCGAATTCCGTTTCACCTGGTTCGATATCTTTTACCGATTCCACAATTTTTTCTCCTCCAATATAATAAAATAAAAACACTAATGTAAATAAACCGATTAGTGCTGATAAAACGTTTAATATTGTATTAGACAATGTTAAACCAGGAAGTACAATAAATGTAAAAATTGCGAATGTTCCAAAACCCACAAATATGGGTGAAGAAACTTTTTTGTTAAATACTTTTTCTAATAGTTGTTTCATAGTAAGTTTGGTAATTTATATTTAATTTTCTTTTTCAAATGTTATTTTAACAGCATCTTTCTCAAGTTTAGTTAATCTTTTATTCAAATCGACCATACTATCTCTCATTTCTTCTAAAAACTTACCTAACTTCCACACACCATAGAATATACCTATTAAACAAACAATTTCTAACATATCGTACATATTATTTTAATTTTATTCTTCTTCTCTTTCTTTTTTTGATTCGAGATACGCCTCGTACATCGAATCTCTGTGGTCGTGTAGTTCGTCCATAATTTGATACATATAATCTTCATCATCCCACATACGTTGTCCGTCAACTTCATCATAATCTTCCATATCATCATAATCAAAACCATAAACAAATGCCCCGATTGGTGAATAACTTTCATCTTCATAGGTACCATATGCAACAATATTCTTGTCAAACTCATTCATCACCTCAACCACTTTTTGAATATATTCAGATGGTACGTTCCAAGCACTTTCGAGATGTATGTCGATTTCCGGAGAAAAGTCAACACTATCAAACTCAATTCTAATCCATTTTGCTCCGATATTTTCATCCATCCAAGCTCTATCCATGTAATTGTCGGTGTCATTAAATTCAGTCCCAAATAATTTATTAAAGTGTTCCATCACTTTAACATCGGCACTATTTTCATTTTCCGTTACAAATAACTCTTTAATTTTTTTGAATGTATCTTCGTTAAGATTAACAATCTTTACGTAGGTTGTCATTGTATTTGCCATAGTAGAAATTTTTTAATCTTCGTTTTATTTGGATTTATAGATTTTCTCTAATTTCTGAATTTCCTCTTCACTTAAATCTTGTTCGTCATCCAAATTAAATTCTACCTCATCTGTGTAAACTTTTTCATCGTCCCAATGAAACATATCATCACATCCCCCATCTGCACAATTATCAATCATCTCCAATGCCTCATCTTCATCTTCGGCCAAAACACTTATTGTCCAAGCGGTAACTAATGTTCTTTCACCAATAAATGTGAATTTTTTCTTTGCCATAACTTATTTTGTTTTATTTATGATAAAATATAAGAAATTATTTTAAAATAAAAAAATTATCCCACAACATTTTTCATTTCATCTACGTGATGATCATCAACACCAAGTTCTGAACCTATCGATTGTTTCTTCATTGGATTTAATACTTCATAATGTAAATCATATGGTCTAAATTCTGGATGTCCGTCCATACCAACATCCATTCTCCTAAACAATATTTTCTTTTCATTAGGAAGGTGACAGTGTCCGTGTAGGTGAATTCGACCTTTATTAAGTCCATTCCACGACGCAATTGGATAGTGCATACATTCTATTGTTTCACCCATATAGTTCAATTGTAGGAACCATTGTGATGATGTGAATAGTCTTTGTATGTTCTCTCTGTTATTAACAAGATGATGATCATGATTTCCATAAATTAAATGTATTTCTTTACACCATATTCTATTACGAAACTCTTCTATGTTTTCAAATCCGCCAAAAGACCAGTCACCAAAATGTATCAACACATCATCCTGACCAACTACTTCATTGATGTTATTCACAATCGCAGCATTCATCTTATCCAAAGTTTCAAATGGACGTGTTTGTTTAATTGGTATTTCACCATTAGGTAATCTCCAATTAGTTATTCCACGACATATATTTGTGTGTGAATAGTGTGTGTCCGAGGTCACCCATACTTTTTTATCATTCGGTATCTTTAACATTTTAATTTTCTTCTAAAGTATATCTCAAATTTATATCAGAATAAAATACACTCAATATATAAAATTGTGATTCTTTATGTTTTAATAAATCGACACGACATTTTAAATCTTTTTTTAACTCTGTTGCCAAATAACTTAATCCATTAAAAGATTTAACGTCAAGATCAACAACACTTTTACTATCTAATTTATACATAGCAGGAGATTCGGCATAAACTGTCAATATATTCTTTTCAAGAATTATATCAATATTGGTTGTTCCATTTTTTTGGTGGAGGTCCCACTTATCGGTTGTTTCATTTTTATAATATAATTCTGTCGCAACCGCTTTAAATCTTAAACTCTTGTCTTGTGAAAATACCGATGTGAAAATGAACAACGATAGGATTGTAAGTACTTTTTTCATTTATTTTATTTTTGTAAAAATTTAAAGTCTTTTAATTTACTAATTCCATTTTGTCTTCTCCATTCGCTTCTAACTTCTTCTTGATTAATTCTTTGTCTTGATATTGGTGGGGGTGGTGGAATAGTTCTACCATAATTGGGTACTGCGTTTCTATTAATCAATCCTAATGTTTGAAACCATCTTCTATGTCTTCCATTATTTTCTCTTTCGTTCTCCATTCTTTTATTTTCTCTTTCTATTTTTTTCATTTCTTGAACACTATCTATAAGAACGAGAAACAAAACCGGACCTAAAAATATGGAAAGTACTATAGTAGCAATTTTAAGATTACCTTCTTTATAATGCCATCTTAGACAATATATGATAGTTAAAATCCAATATATTATAAAGGCAATAAAAAATTCAGTATTTTTCATAAATTCAAAGATATGAATATTTAATGAAATTACCAAAAAAAAAATCCCCAAATTTCTTTGGGGATAACGAAACACGACTCGTGTCAGTCCAAGGATACTATCCATGGAGAGGTTCTATTATTTTTTAATCTTATTGATTACTTCACTAACAATTGACGTAACTTCTTCATTTACAGTAGGTTTCTTGGTAATATCGAATTGTTTTACGTTCGCCAATTTTAAAGTTTCGATTGGTTTCATTTCCATAATTTTATTTGATAATTCTTCTAAACCTTCTATTAATGCCGATTTAATTTCTATACTATCTAAAACCGTATACTTATCATCAAATTCTTTAGTTGGGTCGAACTCAACCTCTTTTCTTATTGTGATGTCTTTATCTAAATTTAAACCTCCTCTAATGAATCTTTCTTCTTTTAATTTTCTACCGAACTTTGTTTTGAAATTTATCACCCAAAGATATTGATTACCCATTTTACTTCCTTCAATTTTGAAGTCCATTCTAACAGTTACATCTAAATTATCTTCATCGAAACCATACTTGTCTAACATATAAGCACCCGTCTTTCCTTGATATGATTGATCATTTTTTCTGGTTTCTTCCCAACGCATATATTGGTTGTTGAATTGACGAGCCAAATGGTAAGATTTATATTTCTCTTCAACAGGTTTTCCACTAATTCTCGCAGTTACAAACTTTAAGAATTGTTGTGAAGTTTCATATGAATTAAAAGTGTGTGTTTGATAAACAATTTTATCGTTATCAACTCTACCATATCTATTTAAATGTTTTCTATCTCTTGCTCTAACCTCAGGAATACTTAATTTCTCTAACTTAGCTGAGATTTCGGGATTGGCCATATATTCATCAACTAACTTATTCAATTGTATTTTTATTTTTGTTGTTGCAGGCTTAGAGATACCAGAAGGTGTATATGTTGTACCTGCTTTAACGTTTCTTGGTTGATACTTGGTTCTTTTACAGGCATATAACATAGGTTCCAAACTAGTAGTTAAACCAAGTTCATCTAACCATTCTTTGTTATTTTCAATAAAAGATTGAACTTCCTCACAATCAGTAGGAACGAACAATTGACCAGCACCTTGTGTTTGTGTTGGATTTAATTCCCAAGCATCGGGTACATCTGTTTCATTACCTGCTTTAAAAATAGGTCTGAACTTTGGTATCTTATTTGTGGTATCTTGAGTTCCTTTTGATTTATAAGCCAATTCGCCCATTTCTAATTGTTCCATCAATTCTTTCTTAGATATTTCTTTCATTTGAGTATAATTCTATATCTATATAAATACTCTTAATCTTGGGTTTTATACCATTTAGGAGTATTTCTTCCCTTCCAAACACAAAAATCCTTTTTATCACCCAAATAATAGTTTCTATAAGATTGTACCGGGTCATCTACTTTGTAAATATCGGGCATTGCTTTAGGTGGTTTGGTGAATTTTATATCAGGAATATTAGGTTTATTACAAATACACCACTCAATAATATCTTGTGATTTGTGTCTTTTTCCATATCTGTATGAATACTCTTTACACAATTCCAATCCCAATTCACATAACCATAGATAGTTATTCAAATCCTCACGAACCCATATTGAACACGGATGATTTTTATGAGATAATTTGTAAGGTGCTTCGGAGTCGGTTGCCCAATGACTACCACAAAGTAATTGGGCAGTTTCCAATATCATTTTAACAACGTGTTTGTCGTTATGATATTGAGCACATTTTTTTACGTCCCAATCTAATACAAAAATATTCATTATCCTTTCATTTCAATCGATAAAATACAAGAAATATGGTCATGACCACTTAAGTAATCATAATCAACATTAGAAGTGTCTTGACCACAGAATTGACAAATCCATTGATTTTCAGGTTCAACTTCTCTGTCATTGTACATAGAATAATAGTACTCTCTTATCTTTCCACCTAATTCAAAATCGTTTGGGTATGATTTAATATAATGTTCAGGTATTGTAATCATGTTACGACTAGATTGGTTACCTTTGTTATAACATTCAATACATAATTGACCAGCACCCTCGATATAACCGGTTCTGAAATCAATGTGGGTTGTAATTTCTTCGTGTGTTTCTTTACCACACAAAATGCATATTTCTTTTGGCATAAAAAAAGTTTAGAGTGTAAATCTAAACTTTTATTTTGGTACTTCCAAATTTTTATAAAATTATTATATGGTTGTGTTTCCTATTGGTGGTACATAACTTAAACTAGCAATTTTTGGTTTTGCACCTGCATTATAGTTAGCAACCACTTTCTTAACTAAATCACCAGTTCCCCATGTTTTAAGTGATTCACATTCTGCAATTTTTTCTGCCCCTATGTCTTGTCTTAAACCATTTAAAATACAATTATAATTACCGTTTTTAAGTGTTTTAACAGTTGCCAACATACCATCTTGTAATGTTCGATAATTTCTAACACCATCTTTGTTTATAACCGTCGAACCAGGTAAATCCCATGTAGTATTGAATGGATTAAAAAGACCACCACTACCTTCAGCTTGTCTCCAAGCATATACAAATTTCATATTTTCCTCTGAAACAGGTGCTCCTAAAACCTCAAGTAATTTTGAATAGAACTCTTTATCGGTTGTTCCTGTATAATCAATTGCGTTTATGTTAGAATATGCATCTATTTCTGATGATTTTACACCTCTTATTTTTAAAAGTTCAATTAATTTTTGTAACATTTCAGGTGTTGCAATTTCTCCTCTTATTGATGGTTCTACACTTCCCAATCCATATTGTAAATGAAAATGACCACCTGTTGATGCTTGTGATGGATTAGTATATTCATCAATATAATTGAAATTACTATCTTTAGATTTGAATGTATCTAAGACTGATTTAAATGCATTTGCATTTTCAGTATTATACGGTTGTAAAACAACATCTACCGCCTGTCCTGAACTATGTTTGCTTGTATATCCAACTCTTTGGTGATACTTGTCATTACCTGAGGTTACAACAACTTTTACATCGGGATTTTGTTGTTTGAACATAGATAAAATTTGACTAACAATATTACTAATTTCATCTGTTATATCACCTCCACTTGTTAATTCTTTAGATTTTTCTTGGTATCCTAATGATGATAATGTGTCTCTTAGTTCTGAAGCATCTTCATTTAGGATTGAATTATCATGTTTAAAGTTTTTAACCGCTTCCGCTGTTTCAGGTCCAAATAAACCATCTACGCCAAATCTCGGTAATTCATAACCAAGTAGAATTAAACCAATTTGCATGGTCTCAACTTCCTTTTGAAAGGTCATAGAACCTTTTTCTTGTTGGGTAATTCCATATCCTTGGGATGCCACTTCTAAAGTAGAAAAGAACTTTTGAACATTAGGTTCAACTGTGTCTGCCTTTTTTTCGTCCTTTTTCTTAAATAAATCATCAATGAACCCCTCACTGATTATTTTATTACCGTAGTTCAACCTATGTATTCTCTCTAATTGTTCCCTAAGAATTCTTTTCATATCAATATAAATATCCCAAATTAATGTTTATTAACCCATTTAATCCGTATCCTCATCTTTATCGTTTAATAATTTTAAACAAATAAAAGAAACTATCATTATGATTATTAAAATGATTAAAAACATTATAAATTCAATTTATTAATTATCTTATCTTTTATCCCGGTTTGTTTTAAACCTTGGCTACTTATTGTTCTAACAAATTTGGTCTTATCTTCCATGAAATGACCTAAATTCATATCGTCAATTATTACATAGTTTTCCATATTCATTGACCAAACATAGTCCATAATTTCATAAACTCTTTCTTTTTCTAATTCTGGTTCCATAAATTTATTACGAACAGTAACATCTATCGGTGATTTTTTAACACCATTCCATGTGAATATTAATTTCAAATCATTTAATCCCCAATGTATTCTCCAATCAGACGATAAAACTATAACTGCATTTGTGGAATCTAATATTTCATTTAAGATTTGAACGCATCCTTTATCCCATGGATAAGGAACCCCCAATTCTTTCATTGCGGGATGTTTTTCCCAAAACTTAGTTCGATTCCTCATAAACTCCTTGTTGGTCGCAAGGACTCCATCGATATCAAGAAATATTGTTTTCATCATCGTATTTTTTTACTACCTCTTCAATGTTTGAATTTTTCAACCCATCCTTTAACTCTTCTACCCTTTTTTTAGCATTTTCAATTGATTCATTTTTAATTCTTTCTTTTCTTTCTTCTAGTGCTTTGAAGATTTCGGATGAACTTTTTAATTTTCTAATCATCTCTTCAGTTATGTTGTCTTTAATCTTAAACACTTGTCCATCTTCACCATTTAAATGAATTATGAAACCTTTAGTTGTTTCAATATAGGGTAAAAAATATGCAACCATATTGTCGGTGTCCCAATTAATTTGGTTACCAAAACGTTTTACTTCTCCTTTATTGACACCTCCATACTTGGTGAAGTGTATATATTTGTCTCCAGTATTGAACATATTACAAAGTTATTTATTTTTTGTGAATTCTTTAAAAACTTTTATAAAATCTTTTTCATATTTATTTATTTCTTTGGTTTCCAATCCATTATATAGACCAGTTGATAAAAATGCCTGAGCCTCGTCGATAAGAATTTTTTTATCATTAACATATCCCATTTTAATTAATTTCTTGAATATTTTTTCTTTTACTCTATTGGGGATAATATTGAATAACTTATTCATTCTCAATTTATATTCATTATTAGTGAAGTACAATCCATGTGCGATTTCGTGGTCCATGGTTTTTAGGTCCTTACTACTTGCACCAATCAAATACCAATCGGTTCTTGTGTTATTATTTTTATTATAGGAATCAATCTCACAATAAAAATAAATGTCATTCATAATAACATCGTATTCTGTTTCTTTATGGAATGTATCAACACCACCTTCTAAAATGTGTGACGGGATATTATATCCACTCCAATCAATTGGATATGTGAATGTATCTTTCTTCCAATAATCTTTATAATATCTCATATACTCAACCCAACTAAAATACTTTCTTCTAAATTTCTTTGTTGGGGATTCATAAAACTCTTGATAACGACAAAATAACATTGCTCTATCATAATTGTCATCAATAGTTGCACAATATATTTTAGGGAATACTTCTTTTATATATCCTTTAACAAGTGGGTGATTAATCCTTTTCATTAATTAACATTTTATATAATTTTTCGGCAACCAATATATTTCCTTCAATTCCCATATGTTGATCGTTTGATAATCCTTCAGTCTCATCTTCAATCCTTAATTTACTTTCATTTATCCATTGCCACATAGGATATTCAAACTTATCACTAAACCAAACAAAATTATAATCACGTGGTTGATTTCTTCTAAATAAGAATGTATCAAAATCACCTGTATCAATTATAAGATGTTTTATATTTTTTAATTTTAAATAAGATATTAAACCTAATAGATTTAACATCATTTTCTCTTTATGTAATTCGTCATCAACGAAATTATAAAAATGATTGGTGACATCTTTATGGATTTTTTTAATGTCATTAGGGTTATTTCCTAATAACGAATCGGTCTCATCATCTGCGGATAATATATTACCGATTGTTATATTCACATATCGTTTCAATTCATTTGAATAATATTCGTCTCTCCATCCTGGTGGTATTTCTAATATAATTAAAGTATTTTCATATTGATTATTAAATAAAAATTCATAAGTCTTTCTAATCATTCTTGTTATAGAACCTCCTGGTGATCCTTCGTTGATTAGTTGAACATTTAATTTATCTGATAATAATTTCGGATATGATATATCTAAATTATCATTGATTTGAATATTTTTATTTTGATATATTTTTTTAACATTATCCCAAATGAAACCTCCTCCAATACATTGGCTACCACCGCTCACAAAAATTTTATTTATCATATTTGTTAATTTTCCTAACAAAATCAATCAATCCAAATACTGCCATAGTGGCAAATAATACGAATCCTAATATGGTTAATATCTCCATTATCCTTTTATTTTAAAATCTTTATTATAGATGTTATTTTCTTTTATCCATTGAACAACATCTAATACCGCTTTAGCTTCAATATATGATTCACTTAAACCTCTATCCTCATTTGATTTTAATTTTTGTGTTGCACTATATTCTAATTCATTTAACGCTTCTCTTTCTAATACAATGAATTCTTTAAATCCACCAATAATCTGTTCCATACTATTTCTTTTTTATACAACTTTTTAATATATCTAAACACAATTCATCGGGTATCTTACTTCTTTCATAAGCATTTGCTCTACCTTGTGTTCCGGTTCTACTACCTCTTGGTGCCGCAACATGACAAGGATCACCATTCTTACACATAGGACGTGGAACCCACACATCACTATTGGTCCATATGTCAGTTGGTTTCATTCTTTCATCACCATATTGACAATATGTTACACTCTTTCTTGGTAAATCTTTAACAATATCTAACTTACGAAGTACTCCACGTGGGTTTTCCATAAACCAATACTTTGGTTGAAAGTGTTCTATAATTTCAATTGTCTTCTTAACTAATTCGATACCCAACTTTGCCGTCTCAGTTTTAGGAATGTAAGCACCTTTACCTCCACTCCAATGATGTCCAATAGCGGCAACACTAAAACCTGTACATGGTGGCGATGCCCATATCACATCAGGTTTGAATGGTACTTTCTTCACATCAAAATCTAAAATACTAATAGGGTAGTTAATACCTTCAAACTCAATCAAATCAGATGAGAATACTTTATACCCTAACTTTTCCGCGGCCTTACCGACAGAACGACTACCCGCAAACAACTCTAATAACTTCATTAACGAAGATGTTTAAATTTCTCAGCTAAGTTATTGATATAGTCTTCTTCTTCAATTGATAACAAATCACGACATTTACTTAGTTTATCCAAACTCTCAAAATATCTTTTGTCGTTAATATTACCCTTTTGTTTACTATGTTTAATTGTTTGTTCTTCTTTAATGAGACCATCTTCAATTAATATTTCTATTAATTTATCTATATCTCTTTTAGAACATGCGTCAATAAATTCTCCTGGACTGATGTCCAAATCATCTGGTGTAAAATCTGGCATAATAATAATTTTTAGTTACTAATAATATAACTAAAAATTATGAAATAAAAAAATAACCAATAAAAATAAAATGTTAAACTGCGAATGAGGAACCACATCCACATTCTCTACTCGCGTTAGGGTTCACCCATTGAAATCCTTTACCATTTAAACCATCCGAATATGTAAGGGTGGTACCATAAAGATATAATAACGATTTCTTATCGACTAAAACTTTTAAACCTCCATCAACATCAAATAAATCATCCATATCGGTTTTTGTATCATCAAAGTCCATAACATATGATAAACCACTACATCCTCCTCCTTTAACACCCACGCGTAAATAATGCGTGTCAGGAGTCATTCCTTCACTTACCATTATCTCTAATAAATGATTCAATGCGTTTTCGGATACACTTATCATTTTTTCAAACTATCTAAAACTATTTTATTGGCTTCTTTATCAATATTCATCATTGTCGTATCGACAGTCTGTTTGATACCCAATTCATGTCTCAATCTATTAATTTCTTTTCTTTGAAAATAACATAAAACTAAAACTGAAATTGCTAAACCCATTCCAATTTGACTTTGATATTTTTTTATAAATTGTATCATATTAATTAAAATTTTTCTTCGAAGACAATTTCCTCCAATCCTTGTTTTTTTCTGTAATCGTTTATTGCCGATTTGATTGCATCTTCCGCCAATACGCTACAATGTATTTTAACTGGTGGTAAGTTTAATTCTTCAACTATGTCCATATTATCTATATGAACTGCTTGGTCTAAGGTTTTACCTTTTAACCATTCGGTTGCTAATGAAGATGATGCAATTGCGGAACCACATCCAAAAGTTTTAAATTTAGCATCAGTTATAATACCATCATTTACTTCAATTTGTAATCTCATTACATCACCACACTCAGGAGCACCCACTAAACCCGTTCCCACATTGTTTTTAGATTTGTCCAAAGTTCCTACATTTTTAGGATTTGAATAGTGGTCTAAAACTTTGTCACTATATGCCATAATTTATCTTTTTATTATAAATATCTTATACGATTAATTCATCTATGTTTATGTTATGTTCGTCTAATATTTCATGTATTTTTTCATATACCATTTCTAAAGTATCATACTTATCCATCTCTCTACTTTCTAATGACCACTCTAATTTTTTCTTAGTGTTGTGAATTATAGTCCAAATAGCTAAAGTCAAATCTAAAGATTTAACCGCGCGAAGATGCGCGATTTTATCTTCAGGATTATCTAAATCAAATTCTATTTTTGCTTTCGCCATAAATCAGTTAATTTTTTAGTTGGTCTCTTTGTTATCATTCTACCATCTTCTGTTTCTTCCATTAACGGTGCTCTCCAAATTTCATAAATCATCCAAAGTGTTATTAAAATTGCAATAATGATAATGTACTTCATAAAAAATATTTTATTGTGTAATGTATTTCGATTTCCAAAATTGCCACCATTTTCTTTTAACCACCGGCCTACATTCAGAAAATGGATTATCACCGAAAGAAACTTTATTCATGTATTTTGATGTTAAAACATTTAAAAATACTTCGTGATATCTTTCGGGTATATTATTAAAATCTGCCGTTATTTCTACATCTAAAGTAAATGGACCTTCTTCGCTATAAACGGTAAATTCTTCATTCAATTTTACGATTGAACTGGATTTTATATTTATGTATTTTGAGCCTAAATTATATTCTGTTTTCATTTATTCTGTTTCACTATATAATATATCTTCAAATTTATGTGCCGCCACACTGTCTTTTTCTTTAAACGATTCCAAGGCTATTTCATATCTACCATTTATATTATTAGAAATGAATAATTCCGTTTGTAATGAATCATTTATTACTTTACATTCTGTCAATTCATGATTTTGTTTTGAATATTGGAATGATAGTACAATTAAAAATAAAACTAATATAGCAATTATACCTTTAAGTAGTTTTTCCGTTTTCATTTGTAGAAATTTTATTATACTAATTTATTTAAAAGTATTTCTTTAACCGCCATCCAATACACTAATTCATCTGAATATCTCTCAGGATTATATATTGTCTTTTTTGTATTTACCTTTAACATCTGAATTTGTTTATCACAATGTTCAACTGACGCGGTTGTTGCTAATTTAATTATTCTACCTTCAATCATTAAACTAATGCCGGGTTTATATAAACTAACGGCCTTTTCATAATGATAGTCGTAAAGTAAATCCACCATTTTAAATATATCCGGTCGTTTTGATGCCATATCGATTAATTTATTTATAATAATATAACTAATTTTATTTAGATTTCAAAACTTTAGAATTTTGAATATATTCATCAATGAAATTAATTCTTTGTCCAATCCAATACATCACATTGACTGTCATTGAATTACCGATTCCACCTTTCACATTTGAATATGATGGTTTCTTTCCATTGATTTCAAAATCTAAATAACCATCAGGAAATCCTTGTAATCTTTCCAATTCTCTTTCAGTGAATCTTCTAATTCCATGAATATCAACCCAATAGTTAGATGTTGACATCTTACCAAATCCATCAACTAAGGTCGCACCATACGATTTGGTTACCGTACCTGCGAGTTTAATGTGTCCGAGAATATTTTTGGTGTATTCATCCCTCTTAATTTTATTCTTCTTTTCAACGCTTTCAAAACATCCTTCTTCAAATAGTACGGAGAATGGGATTCTCCAATTTTTTCCACGATATCCAACAATGAAGATTCTTTTGCGTCGTTGGGGAACTCCGAAGTATTGGCTGTCGAAAACCCTATAAGCGACGGAGTATTCTTCACCTTGAATAATACCTTGTTTGTCGAGTTCTTCTGGTTTGAAATTAACACCTGTGAAAGAGGAGATGATTTCACATAGGGCTTTTTTGTGTTTGTTTTTAAAAACGCCTTCGACATTTTCCCAAATGAACCATCTCGGTCGTTTTTCTTTAAGAATTCTCCCATACTCAAGCGAGATTCTACCACGGATATCATCCATTCCTTTGTTGAGTCCTGCATCGGAAAAAGATTGACAAGGCGTTCCTCCGACCAATAAGTCGAATTTTGTTTTTTTGTACGTTTCATTTTGATTTAGTTTAGTAATGTCAGTAAATAATGTTGTTGTGGGGTAGTGATGTTTTAAAACTTTCTGTGGAAAATTAGCGAAATCACAAACACCGACACATTTCCACCCCAAAGGTTTCCATGCAACGGTTGCAGCTTCGATTCCACTACATACTGATAGGTATTTCATTAGTAATTTTGTTTAGTTAATAACAAAACTACAAAAAAAATTATAAACAAACAAAAAAAATTATGTATTGATAATCAATGAGTTAGGAAGTCGTATTTCTCTTTCTTCCATTCTATATTGGAATGTTCCATAAATCTATTAGTCAATATTTCAATTGCCGGTTGAAATACTTCGGGAACTGATGTGTTCGCTTTACCATATGATTGAATTAAACGACCATTTTTATATTGTAAATCTATTTTTTTTCTTTTGTGTTGTAGAGATACAAATAAATAAATTGCACCGTGTGGAAATTGTTTAGACATGCAATTTTTCATATTGAAACCTTCTAATCTAAAATCTTCTTCTGTTAAAATTAATTTAGGTTTGAATATCAAGTCATTAATAATAATATCATTTTCAATAACATCTATAAAATAATCCGGTAAAAGGTATTTTACTTTATACCCACGAGCAAAATGTAATTTTAAACCTGACCACATTTCTAATGTATTTTCAAATTCATAATCATTTTTAGCTTTGAACTTTAAATTTACATTTCTTGTTTCAAGTAAATCTCTAATTGAGAATAATTTATTTAACATATAAATTAATGAATCGGTTTTCAGTGTGTCCTTTTCCCATTTGTTGATTACACTAACCATATACTTTTTTTCCGATTCATTTTTTAATTCATGTAATTTCTTATTTGGTGGGGTATCGTAGCAATGTTGTTTCCAATCAAATTGTTTCAAGTACTCAATATGGTTATTTCCAAATAATTTACACAAATAATTTAATGATGATATAAATACTGTTTTATTTGAGTGGGTATTTAATTCACCAATAAGATATTTTGATTTAATACCGTAATAATCTAACACCGCAGGTAAGAACTTATTATCATTTTTTTCCAACCATTTCTTTTTTGGATATTCATTTTGGATATCGTAATATATTCCATCATGTCCTTTAATACCTTTGATATCTAAATGTAAATCAACCAACATATCATATAAAAAGTTGATTGAATATTCACTTCTTAATAGTTTTTGATGTGTATATTCGTTTTTTAATTTATCTTTTATTTGATTATATAGTATGTCCAACATTATACCGCACGCTCTTGTGTATTTGATACCCCAATAATTTATTCTTTTTTCTCCTCGACCAAAACCATTCTCTGTTAAATCAAATAACAATCTAAAATCATTTTTCTTTTCCTTAAAACAATTTCTAAATAATCGATCTTCCGTTAAGTTATCATTTATTAAATTGTATGTAACAATAATATCCCCACTTATTAAATCAAAACTAAACTTATGTATGAATGTAACATGCTTATTAACCGCATATCTTGTGTAATCAAAATCAAAACGACTTATAAAATGAATGTTCTCATCTTCTTTAAACAATTGTATTAAACAATTATTTGACGCAAGATATTTCTTATCTAATTTTTCTTGTTTGTATTCAAATAATAAATCCATATAAAAATATATATGGATTTAATTAAATTGTGTAGTTAAAATGGTAATGGTGGTGTACCATCTAAATTTAAAATATCAATTAACCTTCTCGGTTCTCTTTTTTCGGTGGGTATTTCTATTCCGTTTATTTTAATCGGAACTCTATCTTTCTTTAACCAATTAAGTGTACCAAATCTTGCGTGTAATCTAACTAGATCGGACACCGCATCTATAGCAAATTCATATTGTTTAGGTGGTTGTGCATTTGAAAAATGTTTTGCCTGTATTAATTTACCGTTTGATATTTGAAATTCACAAGTAACTCTATCTTGTGCATCTTCTGTTCGTAAAGATATAATCATCGATGTGTCTGTTTCTGCATAAGACGCAACACAATGGTGCATAAACTTACCCTCTTCCACATATTCTTCTTCTCTAGTTAAAACATATGGTGTGATTGTTATAAATTCATCCATATCCGTTCCCTTTAAATCCGGTTCAATATCAATTGATTTACAAACTCTTATTGGTTGTTGTATTTGTCTAATTGTTTCTTCAGGATAAAAATATTGAATGACCCATCCTTTTTTAATTTGAGATATAATCTTAGATAATTCCATATGTTCGCTGTGGAATTTAGTTCTATTGTTTGCTCTCATTCTAATATTGGGGTCATATTCTCTAATTCTATTTAACATTCTAAAATGATCCATAACCAATCCCATGAAATTTTCATTTACGATACTTCCTTTCTCAGATTCGCTTGTTAATACTTTTACTAAATTTTCTTTCTCGATATCGTTGATATCCCATCCATGGTTTTTATAATCGTTACTCATCATTTGCATCATTTTTAAAGATGATGACGGTAAATCATGTATCGTACTCATAATTCCAAACATATCAAAATTAATTGAACCTATGTATTTTTGATATTGGTCACCAAATATATAACACAATTTAATAAGTGACTTTAAATCTATATTAGGTCTTTCATGTAATAACTTAATTGTTATTTTTGACCTAATTTGAAAGATATCTAATATTGAGGCGATTAATTTTCTATCGTTCTTCTTTAAGTACTTTTCAGTTGGATAATATCTAAGTATTAGATCTTTATATTCATTTGGTGTTTTTATTTTTTTCGTATTAATAAACCATCTCATCACTTCATCATAAAAATAATCTTTGAACAATGTTCCGTCAGTTGGGAATGAAATCATTCGTTTGAAGACCGAATATAATGCCTCATTAAATTGTTTATCATCGAATACATTATGTAATTCTTTATACAATTTATTACTTTTACCCATATGATTTCTCAAAAATCTAAACGGACCGTCTGGACTTTTTATGAAATTATTTAAATGATAAAAACTATTTTTTCTAAATTGGGTGGTCTTTTTAGTTTTAGTAGTTTTGTTACCGATAACAACTAAAAAATCACCTTTAACCATATCGAAAGTGACCGATGTGGAAAAACTATTTTTTTTAAAATACTTACAGTTAAAACCTCTATGTTTAACGTATTTATTTGATTTTATTGTAACCTTGTCTCCCCTTCTTATAATTGATCTCTCTAAAATGACAACTAATATATCACTAAATGGTTCATTGTAGTGTTTCTTGATATGTCTGTCTTTCGTTGTATAAAACACACCTCTCCCACCATCCGTTTTATGTTTGGATGCGTATTTCATCGCCGGTATGTCTTTTAAATCATCTTTCCAATAAAAATATTTTGAATTTTTACTTTTATAGTGATTAGCCATAGGTGCCAATCCAATACCATCATCAGCATCGTAATAGGAAGTTGTTGTACCACCAAAAATATCATCATATGTCATATGTTTATGTACTCCACTATGTTGTTGTATTTCTCTTGGGAACTTAGAGTAATTCTTATATGGTGTAATCTTAGCGTAAGAGTATCGTTGATATAGTAATATTTCTTCCATTAAGTAAGTTTAGTATACAAATATAATAAATTAATTTGGGATATACTTATAAGAAACACAATTTTTATGGCTAAAGCAAAAGGTAAAGGTGGTGCTTCGACCAAAATTTCCTTCGGGAAAAGAAAAGGTGGTAAAGCCTCTAAAACACACAACAAACATGATAGAACTGAAAAGAACTATCGTGGACAAGGAAGGATGTAAATCCTACTTAAAACCCTGATAACCAATTGATTGTCAGGGTTTTTTATATTAATTTTTGTTTTGATTTATTACCAATCTCTTTTATTAATATTTCTGCAATCGTTTTCTGACCAAGTTCACTAAAATGGTAATCCATTATTTCACCTTTAGTTTCTATAGATATCAATTCAATTTTTTCGTTAATATAAAGACCTTTTAATTTTCCTTTATTAAACATTGACCACGTAATTAATTTTATATCACATAAAGATTTTTTAATAACATTTAACCAATTATTAACCTCATC
>JACCDP010025668.1_pt1 | contig 26525 bp, 21 predicted proteins | sample 7445841 | NCBI WGS metagenome assembly JACCDP01 (sample SAMN15323441, study PRJNA562643) | freshwater metagenome | isolation source: river surface water | place: USA:Blue River Watershed | collected 2017-08-17 | reverse complement strand
CTTCCAGCATTGGCTTTCAGGGCAATGCTTGCTGCTTGTGTGCTGGTTGAATGGAATCTGGCACCAGCTTTTTCGGCCTGGTCATCCAGATAAGTAGTTTCGTGGTACATCAGGTTGCATCCATTGACATGGGCCAGAATGGATTCATCGTACCGGGTGTCGGCACAGTAGGCATAAGAAAGTGAAGGCTGTGCTGGCCTAATCAGCTCTCCATCCTTTTGCCTCTCTGGTTTTTCCTTGACCGTAAACAGAAATCCCCAGCAGGCGATTCGATGGGAAACGGGGAAGCAGGCTACTGAGATTCCAGGCAAATCCAAGAGGATACCCGTTTCGGTGATGGGATGGAAAATGAATTCAAATCCAAAACTGGAGCCGGAAACCTTGAGCATCAGATCGATGACTTCCTTCAATGCCGGTGTGGCATAAAGGTGAAGGGGCTCAGTTCTGTTGTTGAGTGTAAAGGTATTCAGCAATCCTGGCAGTCCATAATAATGATCCCCATGCAGGTGGGAGATGAAAATATGGTTGATCTTGCTCTTCCTGATTTTATAGCGCTGCATCTGTGTTTGGGTGGACTCTCCACAGTCCACCAGAAACAACTGGTCATTGGCGGTCACCACTTGCGCGGTTTGGTGCCTGTCGTGCATGGACAGGGCTGAATTGTTTCCAAGGATGGTGACGGCAAGCATGGGTTAAGGTGTTTTAGTCGGTGTCCAGGTCCAATTCCCGTTCAATCTCTTCCATTTGCACAATGTCCCATGCTTCAGATTCAGTAGGAGTGATGTTGATGGTGTCCAACAAATCATGTTCCTGGAACTTGTTTTTGACTGCTGATGATAGACCGCAAATGACCAATGACATTTTGTGGGCATAGGTATTTTTATGCAGCTGTTGAAGAGATGCTGCGATACTGTCATCAACTGATTCAACACCGAGAAAGTTGATGACCAGGCTTTTATTTTCCTCTTCCTGTTTTTTCGCAACAAGTTCCATCAATTCTTCTGCCATATTTGCAGTAAGATTCGTTTCTTCAATGGAAATGACATGAAATATTTCCTTGGTATCAATTTTGACCTTCATCATGGAATTCCTGCCTTTTTTAGGTTTTGTTAATGGCAAAGATACCTGAATTGTTTGTGGGAATTATTCATTATTATTGTAAAGACACGTAAAATCTACCCTTCTATGGACAATAATTTTTCAGCACAGGTTAAAGAAATCATCTCCTACAGCAGGGAAGAAGCGCTCCGCCTGGGAAATGATTTTATTGGTACAGAACACCTGCTTTTGGGTGTCATCCGTGAAGGCGAGAACACTGCCCTGAAGGTGCTTCAGAACCTGAATGTGGACCTCTATGAATTGCGCAAAGAGGTAGAGATGGCAGTAAAAGACAAGACAGGAAAGAATATCCAGAACATCAATAGTTTACCCCTGACCCGTCAGGCTGAAAAAGTCATCCGGGTTACAGTATTGGAAGCGAAGGCTTTGAAAAGCCCGATGGTTGAAACAGAACACCTGTTGCTGTCCATTTTAAAAAACAAGGAAAACATTGCCACACAGATCCTTAATCAGTTTGATGTGGATTACGACCTGTTTCGCAACGAGCTGGGGACAGTGAAAAGCAATGACATCAAAAGCGAATTCTCTGACGAGCCGGAAGAGGAGTTTGATGAAGAAAGAAAAGGGAGCCAGCAAAAGGCGAAAGCCTCACCAACAGGGGGCAAAAGCAAAACACCCGTGCTGGACAATTTTGGAAGGGATATCACCAAGCTGGCAGAATCAGGCTCACTCGATCCAATTGTAGGCCGCGAGGCTGAAATTGAAAGGGTTTCACAAATCCTGTCAAGAAGGAAAAAGAACAACCCCATCCTCATTGGTGAGCCAGGTGTGGGCAAGACGGCCATCGTAGAGGGCCTTGCACTCAGAATTGTACAGCGCAAAGTATCCAGGGTTTTGTTTGATAAAAGGGTTGTATCCCTTGATTTAGCAGCCCTGGTTGCAGGAACAAAATACCGTGGTCAGTTTGAAGAAAGGATGAAGGCCATCATGACGGAGCTGGAAAAGAACCGTGACGTGATCCTTTTCATTGACGAGATCCATACGATTGTTGGTGCTGGTGGCGCCAGTGGTTCACTGGATGCTTCCAACATTTTCAAACCAGCGCTTTCCCGCGGAGAGCTGCAATGCATTGGTGCATCCACCCTAGATGAATACCGCATGCACATTGAAAAGGATGGTGCCTTGGACAGGCGTTTCCAAAAAGTATTGGTGGAGCCACCATCTGTTGACGAAACCATTCAGATCCTCAACAACATCAAATCAAGGTATGAGGAATTCCACAATGTTGATTATTCCCAAGACGCCATTGACGCCTGTGTGAAGTTGAGTGATCGTTACATGACGGATCGCCTCTTGCCAGACAAGGCTATCGATGTACTGGATGAAGTGGGAGCAAGGGTCCACCTTAAAAATATCAATGTTCCTGAAGACATCATCGAACTGGAAAAAAAGATAGAAGACATCAAGCTGGAAAAAAATCGTGTTGTAAAGAGCCAGCGCTTTGAAGAAGCTGCCAGTTTGCGCGATACTGAAAAGCGCTTGCAGGAAGAACTTGAAGCCGCCAAGAACAATTGGGAAGAGGAATCCAAGCACAAGAGATTCCCGATCAGTGAAGAGGATATTGCTGAAGTCGTGAGCATGATGACTGGCATCCCCGTCAAGCGGATGGTACAGGCAGAAACTGAAAAGCTCAGGAACATGTCCATCGAAATGAAGGGCATGGTTGTTGGCCAGGATGATGCCATCAGCAAAGTGGTGAAAGCCATTCAACGGAACAGGGTTGGTTTGAAAGATCCAAAAAAACCCATCGGAACCTTCATTTTTCTCGGACCGACCGGTGTGGGAAAAACAGAGCTTGCAAGAGCCCTCTCACGTCAAATGTTTGACTCCGAAGATTCCCTGATCAGGATCGACATGAGTGAATACATGGAGAAATTTACTGTCAGCCGTTTGATTGGTGCACCTCCCGGCTATGTTGGATATGAAGAGGGTGGTCAACTGACTGAAAGGGTCAGAAGGAAGCCCTATTCAGTGATCCTGCTAGACGAGATTGAAAAAGCCCATCCAGACATTTACAATATTTTATTGCAGGTATTGGATGACGGTCAATTGACGGATGGTCTGGGAAGAAAAGTTGATTTCAAGAATACGCTGATCATCATGACCTCCAATATTGGTGTACGCCAACTCAAGGATTTTGGCGAAGGCGTTGGTTTTGCTACCAGTGCCCGTCAGGCCAATGCTGAAGAGGCCAACAAGGCTGTTATTGAAAAGGCTTTGAAGCGTACCTTCTCACCTGAGTTCTTGAACAGGGTGGACGATGTGATCATCTTCAACTCTCTTGAGAAAGAACATATTTTCGAGATCATCGACATCCTCATGAAGAGTGTCATGAAGAGACTTACCAACCTTGGATTTTCTCTCGAACTGAGTCCTGAAGCCAAAGATTTCATTGCCGACAAGGGTTATGATCAACAATTTGGTGCAAGGCCTTTGCACAGGGCCATCCAGAAATACCTCGAAGATCCATTGGCAGAAGAGATCCTCAACATGAGCATCAAGGCTGGAGATGTGATGGTTGCAGACCTTGACAAGGAAAATCAGAAGATTTTCTTTACCATCAAGCCTCTGCTTCCCGGCAAGAAAGAGAAATCAAAAGCTTGATGAATTGAATACGCATTAACTTTGTCCCGGCTTCGGCCGGGATTTTTTTATGTACCAAACAACCATTGGCAAGGATCTTGAACAGGCAAAAGCGCTGCTCGAAAGAGGAGAGTTGGTGGCGATTCCCACCGAAACCGTCTATGGTCTTGCAGCCAATGGTTTTAGTGAAACTGCCATTGCTAGAATATACGAAGCCAAGAACCGTCCCCAATTCAATCCCCTCATTCTACATGTGGCCAATCTTGTGCAGGCGGAACGATTGGTGACTGAAATGCCGGATGCCTGCAAAAGGTTGATAAAAGCGTTCTCTCCCGGCCCCATCACCTATTTGTTACCCAAATCATCCCTGGTGCCAGATATGGTTACCGCTGGAAGTGCAAGGGTGGCGATCAGGATTCCAGCTCATTCCATGGCATTGGAACTATTGGCAATGTTGGATTTTCCATTGGCGGCGCCCAGTGCAAATCCTTCAGGTTATGTGAGCCCTGTTTCTGCCATGCATGTATTTGAAGGATTGCAGGGTAAAATTCCATACATCCTTGATGGGGGAATTTGTACTATTGGTCTGGAGTCTACCATTGTTGGGTTTGAAGAAAACAAGGTTGTGATTCACCGGCTTGGCGGCATCAGTGCTGAACAGATTTCTGCCGTTGCTGGAGTTGAAACCATCACATCTTTGTCTCATGCTTCACCCACTGCACCGGGGCAATTGAAAAGCCATTATGCTACTTCCAAACCATTGCTGATTGGCAATGTTGCACAGCTGGTCAATGAATTTTCCGGAAAGAAAATTGGCTTGCTGTTGTTTGAGCAAACAGCTGATGTGATGGTAGAAAAAGAAATCTTGCTATCACCCTCAGGAAGCCTGGAAGAGGCTGCTGCTGGCCTTTTCAGGGCAATGCGCTTGTTGGATCAATCTGATCTTGATGTGATCATTGCAGAGCGTTTCCCTAACACAGGGATTGGCAGAGCCATCAACGACAGGTTAGAAAGAGCTGCTTACAAAGGTGATTAACATATTTCACTCAGCTCCAGCCATCTCAATTCCTTTTCATCCATGAGGGTAGTTATCTCGCTGAACCTGTTGGACAATTTTTCGATTTCCGCATAGGGGATTGAACCATCAGATAGTTTTTCAGAGATGGTTTTCTTTTCATCCGTCAGTTGCTTGATTTCTTTTTCAAGCATTTCAAACTCCCTTTTTTCATTGAAACTGGGTTTCCTTTTTTCTGGTTTGATTTCTTTTTCAGGCTCACGGTTGACAATGATTTGTGCCTTTACTTTTTCAGGGTCTGCAGACTTCTCTGCAACCTCCAATCGGTATTCTCCGTAGTTTCCAGGGAAATCCCTGATGACGCCTTCTCCTTCAAAAACAAAGAGATGGTCCACAATCCGGTCCATGAAATAGCGGTCGTGGCTGATGATGATCAGACAGCCCGGAAAGTCGAGGAGGAAGTTCTCCAGAACAGACAGCGTTGGAAGATCAAGGTCATTGGTCGGCTCATCCAGGATGAGGAAGTTGGGGTTCTTGAAAAGAATACTCAAGAGGTGCAGTCTTCTTTTTTCTCCACCACTCAGCTTGCTGATATAGCCATATTGCTGGTCTGGTGTGAACAGAAAAAGTTCCAGAAACTGCGCCGCACTGAGTGATCCTCCATTGGCCAGCGGGAAGTTTTCTGCAATGTTTTTTACAAATTCAATGACCCTTAGATCCTGCTTGATTTCCAGGCCTTTTTGCGAAAAATTTCCAAAAACGATTGTGTCTCCGATGTTGATCTTGCCGCTATCTGGTTCTTCCAGCCCTTGCAACATGTTGATGAAAGTGGTTTTGCCTGCACCGTTCCTTCCAATGATTCCAACCCTTTCGCCTTTTTTGAAGGTATAGTCCAGTCCATTGAGGATGATCTTCTCTCCAAATTTTTTGTATACTTTTTTAAGCTCAGCAATCTTGCCTCCAAGCCTGCTCATCTTCATCTGAAGATCGAGTTGCTTGTCTTCTATTTTTCTTTTGGCAACCTTTTCTATTTCATAAAAATTATCCTGCCTTCTTTTGGACTTGGTGGTGCGGGCCCTGGGCTGTTTGCGCATCCATTCCAGTTCTTTTCTGAACGTGTTTTTGGCCTTGTCTATGGTTGCCATCTCACTCTCAATCCTGGCGGCTTTTTTCTCTACATAGTTCTGGTAATCGCCTTTGTAGGTATAGATCTTGCTGTTGTCCAATTCCCAAATTTCATTACAAACCACGTCAAGGAAATACCTGTCGTGGGTGACCAGCAGGAGGGTGATGTTTTCCTTGTCCAGGTAATGCTCCAGCCACTCCACCATTTCCACATCCAGGTGGTTGGTGGGCTCGTCCATGATCAGCAAACAATGGTTGTTGTTGAAGCCAATGTCAATCAGTGTTCTGGCCAGTGCAACCCTTTTTCTTTGTCCGCCACTTAGGCTTCCCACTTTCTGGTCGAGGTGATGAATATTGAGCTTGCTTAATATCTGTTTGACTTTTGAATCAAAATCCCAGGCATCGTGGTCATCCATCGCAATCAAGGCCTCAGAAATCTTGTCAGGATCGTTGGAGTCCTCTGCTGCCTCATATTTTTTGATGGCATTGATCACAGGATGGTTGTGCGCAAAGATGTTGTCAAGGATGCTGGAGCTTTCACTGAACTGCGGATCTTGTTCAAACAGCACGGTGTTGACATCCTTATTGATCCAGACCTTTCCTTCTTCTGCTGTTTCCGTTCCAGACAGGATGCGGAGCAGGGTCGATTTACCGGAGCCATTTCTGGCAATCAGTGCTATTTTATCACCTTCATTGATGTGAAAGGATATATTGCTGAAAAGTGGTTTGATTCCATAAGACTTGCCAAGACCTTCAACTGTTACATAATGCATCGTGCAAAGATACAACAATCGAGAGGGGATAAGCCCCTTGAAGATTATTTGCCCAGCAGGAAGATGAGGAAACAGATCAGCAGGGTCAACACCAATACCAGCGGTATTTTCAATTGTTCAAATCGTTGTTCCTGCTTCTTTTTTCTTAGTAATTTTTCCCATGCCTTCGATTCATGGGGCTGTTTTTCCAGCATTTTCTCGAAATGGCCTGCCATAAACGTACATCCTTCATGGTTGAGGTGGGCAGACATCCGAAGGGCCATTTGCAGTGTGGTAGCTTCCATGGCAGGGTTTTTTTCACTGAGGATGGCCTCTAGCCTGGCTTGGCTGAAGAGTTTGAGCATTTGGTTAAAAAGGGTAATCTTGTCCGTTCTGAAACCATCTGTTGTTGCAATGTATTGATCTGCCTTGATGAAAAGTTGAAGGATTTGATCTGCTCTTAAAAGGGTATCCAACTGATGCCCCATTGATTTTTCCAGCCAGCGTTGATACAGGTATTCCTCCCTCAATTGGGGGTCTGACAAAACGCCATATGCTTCTTTGATCTCCCGGAAATAGTGGTCATTTTCTGGATTTTCTCCACGCTTGTCTGGGTGGTATTCCATGGCCAGGGTCCGAAATGCTTTTTTGATGCTGGTGGCATCAGCCCCTTGTGGGATGCGCAAGGTGGCATAATAATCTTTGACTGGCATTCCCACAAAGTTATTAATTGGATATATTTGTTCATATCAATTTTATCATGAAAAAAATCATCCTGTTATTTTTTGTTGGAATCTCTGCAATGGCCATGGCTCAAACAGCAAAGCCATCCAAAGACAAAAATTTTTTCGAACTGAAAGTGTATGAATTCAAAACAGCGCAACAGCAGGCCGTGATTGACCAGTTTCTTGCCGACGCCTACCTGCCGTATTTGCATAAGCAGGGGATTCAGAAAGTGGGTGTTTTTACAGGCATTGCCAACGATACTGCTGCGGTAAAAAAACTCTATGTATTGATCCCTTACAAGCAACTGGCTGATATTCCCAAAATCACCAAAGCCATGTTTCTTGATGCGGCTGTTGCAGAAAAAGGGGCAGCCTACCTGAACGCAACCAGTGAAGCACCTGCATACGACAGGATTGTGAACTACATCCTTGAAGGCTTCAGGCTTGCTCCAGGATTGATGTTGCCCAAACTCAAGGGTGCTGTTGCGGACAAGGTATATGAACTCAGGAGCTATGAAGGTGCCTCCGAAAAGAAGTATTGGAAGAAAGTTGAAATGTTCAATGAGGGCGGCGAAATCGATATTTTTTCAAGGCTCAACTTCAATCCTGTTTTTTATGCGGAGGTTATCAGTGGTCCTACCATGCCCAACCTGATGTACATGACCAGCTTTGAAAGCAAGGCAGACCGCGATGCTCATTGGCAGTCTTTCAAGGACGATGCCCAGTGGAAAGAGCTCTCTGCCAAAAAGGAATATGAGAAGACAGTAAGCAAAAATGTAACCCTGTTTCTCCGCGCAAGGCCCTATTCTGACTATTGATTGATGTTCTCCGATTCAGCTGCAGGCGATGCAAACCATCGGCCCTGACAGATTCCTGTGCAAAAGCCTAAAGGCATTATCTTTGCGCAAATTGGTGATCATGGATGAAATCAGTAAAATTAAGGAGGCAGTAGGCTTTATCAGGGCCAGGCATGTCAATCCAGTTGAGGTGGGCGTGATTCTGGGTAGTGGATTGGGTGGATTCATTGAGCATGTAGTTGTCGGCACCGAAATTTCATATACTGAAATTCCCCATTTCCCGGTTTCAACAGTGGAAGGGCACAGTGGGAAACTGATCCTGGGAAAGGTCGGAGATAAGTCGGTAGTTGTGATGGCGGGCAGGTTCCACTATTATGAGGGATATACAGCACAAGAAGTGGTATTCCCCGTGAGGGTGATGCAGGCATTGGGTGCACAATTTCTTTTTGTTTCCAATGCTGCAGGTGGTGTCAATCCCGGATTCAATGTTGGTGATCTAATGATCATCAAAGACCATATCAGTTTTTCGATTGTCAATCCTTTGTTGGGTAAAAATATTGCTGAGCTGGGTCCTCGTTTCCCAGACATGAGTGAGCCCTACTCAAAAGCCCTTGTCAAAAAGGCGCATGCCATTGCCTCATCTCTGGGGCATGTAGTCAGAGAAGGGGTCTATTATGGCGTAACAGGTCCAACCTTTGAAACAAGGGCAGAGTACAAGATGATACATGTGATGGGTGCAGATGCCGTTGGGATGAGCACCGTACAGGAAGTGATTGCTGCCATCCATTGTGGCATGACGGTTTTTGCCATGAGCGTTATTACTGATCTAGGTATCAGGGAAGAGGACAACATCATCACACACCAGGAAGTATTGGAAGCAGCCAATATTGCAGCCCCTAAATTGACATCCATTTTCAAGACAATGATCGAGACATTGGACCTTGCATCTTCAAATTGATCCATTACCAATTCATGAACAGCAATCACATCAGATCAGCACAAGGAAACAGGCCTTCGGGGAGAAGGATGATGTCTTTGTTATTGCTGATGATGGCCTTGCTGACAATGTTCTCTGCCAATGCACAAATGCGGGGCATGATGCGTGGCATGCAGGGCATGGGTTCCAGGATGGGCGGTGGAGGTTCTGGCGGTGGTAGAGGAGGTGGAGGCGGAAGTGATTCTCTCAGTTTTGAAAAGCGCAAGTTTGCAGATGATTCGGTGAATGTCCGTTTTCGTTACCTGGATACAGCGCGATACAACCTTTTTGATTCTTCCATCAACGATTTTTTTCGCAGGGTTCCACTCAAGGCAGACCTCATCAATATTGGGCACAATGGCAATGCCACCAGGCCAATCCTTTTTTCTCCCATGAGAATGCCCGGTTGGGATGCGGGGTTTCATGCACTGGATCCTTTTGCACTGAAACTCTCGGATACACGGTTCATGAATACGACCAAGCCCTTTACTGAATTGGGTTATCTGGTGGGCAGCAAGGCAGAGCAGCAGATCAGTATTTTGCATACGCAGAATGTGATGCCCGATTGGAACTTCGTGCTAGAATACAGGCTGGTCAATGCTCCAGGAACATTCAACTCCCAAAATACCAACCACAACAACATTCGGTTCAATTCAGATTATACATCAGAAAGCAAGCGCTACCATGCCTACCTGATCCTGCTGTCGAACGCATTGCAAACCGCGGAAAATGGGGGCGTAGCAGATGAATCCCTGCTGGTCAATGAAAATCCCGCTTACGATGACAGGTTCAACATTCCCACCAATCTTGCATCTGCCGCCTATTCTTCAAGGAATTTTTTCAATGTCAAATTGATCACCGGTAACCGGTACACAGACAAGCATCTCTTGCTCAGGCAACAATATGATTTTGGGATCAAGGATTCTGTCGTAACTGATTCTTCTGTAGTCCGTTTTTTTCTTCCCAAGTTCCGTTTGGAGCATACCATTCAGTCCAGTGGCTATGCCTATCATTTTCTGGATGTACAGGCACGCAATGCAGAAAATTTTTATAAAACCAATTATGCTTTTACCAGTGTTCCGGATACGGTTGACCTCAACAGCAACTGGTCCACCCTGAAAAATGATTTTTCTATCATTCAATTTCCCGATTCTAAAAATCCACTTCAGTTTCTGAAAGCTGGCATTACGCTCCAGCAATATTCCTCTTCTCCTGATTCATTGCGAGATGCTTTCGGAAACCTGATGCTGCACGGGGAATACCGGAATAGGACCCGTAACAAAAAATGGGACATGCTTTTGTATGGCGAGTTTTATGCTGCTGGCCGAGACGCCGGCAACTATGCTGTGCAGGCCAACCTCCAGACAAAACTTGGGCAACTGGGATCATTGGAACTTGGTTTTCAAAACATCAACCGTTCACCATCCTATCTCTATGCAAGAAAGACTGCTTTCCCTGTCATCAGAACATCCAGTTTCAACGATGAAAATGTAACGGCCATCAATGCCGGTTTATTTTTGAACCGGTTAAAAGCAAGGCTGACGTTCAGTTATTTCCTGCAATCCAATTATACCTATTTCAAGGACTTCAAAACTGTTGCACAGTATGCCCCCTTGTTCAATTTTGTTCGGGCAGGGATCAGCAGGGAGACATCCCTAGGAAAAAAATGGAAATGGTACCTTGATGTGCATGTTCAGACCATGGCAGGTGCTGCTCCTATTCATTTGCCACTGCTTTACACCAGGAACAGGTTATCCTACGAAGCCAAGCCCTTTCGCAACCTCGTGATCGCTTCTGGTATTGACATGCGCTATTTCAGTGCATACTTTGCCGATGGCTATTCACCCCTGACAGGCCAGTTTTTTTATCAAGACAAGCGAAAATTGTCGACTAGGCCTGACATTACAGCCTTTACGCATTTCAGGATCAGGAGTTTTACCGCCTATCTCAGGTTTGAAAACCTCAACACGGCAACGCTTAAATATGGATTTGGCTTCAAGCAAAACAACCTTGCAGCACCCAATTATCCCAATCCCGGTATGGTATTCAGGCTGGGGATTTTCTGGAATTTTGTGAATTAGTAGTTTCTCTTTTAAAGTCTTGCCCAATCAAACCAAAACGGTTTTTTGGCGTTAACTTTATGTGGTGAAAAAAATCCTTTCCATCCTCTTGTTACTGGTATACACTGCAGCAAGCAGTGGGACTGTTATCAGTGCACATTATTGCATGGGAGACCTAGCCGCCGTTTCAATCGGCGAGCGGGAAAGTGATGGATGTGAATTTTGCGGAATGGAGGACAAGGGTTGTTGCCATGATCTTCCACAGGTTATTAAAATTGACAATACCGCTCTTGAGAGTCAGGTAATTCCTCTTGTTGATTTTCATCCTTCATGGGCAGTAGCGCCTGTTGCGTTTTCATCTGATGGTATCATTAAAAGGGCGCCACAGCATACAAGTATTTTTTCTCCGAGGTATTTCATTCCTCCTCCCCAGTATCTCCTGCATTGTAATTTCAGGATTTGAGTTGTTTTTCAGTAGTAATTGACTACTGAATCCCTGAAATATTGTTAAAGCCTTATTTTTATTGACCAATAAAATTATCGAAATGAAAAACTACTTATCATTTTATGCACTCATCTGTGTGTTATTTTTTTCCTCTGCAGTATTTGCTCAAAAATCAGAAGAAATCAAGGTCTGGGGCAATTGCGGAATGTGCAAAAAAGTCATTGAGACCGCAGCATTAAAAGCAGGTGCTTCAACTGCAAGCTGGAGTGAAGAAACCAAAATACTCAATGTTTCCTACAGGCCTAAGAAGACAGATGGCAAAGCCATTCAAGAGGCTGTAGCAGCTTCTGGTTATGATACACAGGATGTAACTGCACCTACTGAAGTGTATAACAAGCTGCATGGATGTTGCCAGTATGAAAGAAAAGCCACAACTGTTGTAGCCAAGGATGCTGCCAAAAAAGAATGTTGTGGCATGGAAAACTGTGACCACAAGATGGACTGCTGCAAGGACGGAAAATGTGAAAAAGACAAGGCTTGCTGCAAGGATGGAAAATGTGAGAAGGGTAAAGAATGTTGCAAAAAATAACAATCATCAATGGGCCCGTTTCTCAACATTCGGGCCCTCATTTCATTCAGCATGATTAAATTACTAAGCCTGGTCATTGGCCTGTTCCTGTGGTCTACAGTTTCATTTTCACAAATCAGCAAGGCCAGTTTGCAAGCCAGTGGCCTGACTTGTGCCCTTTGTGCAAAATCCATTTATACCAACCTGAGCTCCTTGAATTTCATCGACAGTGTGGATACAGATCTGGAGACATCTACTTTCCTGATTGTTTTCAAACCTGCCGTGAAGATTGACATTGATGCCATCAGGAAGAAAGTGGAGGATGCAGGGTTTTCTGTTTCCAAACTGATGCTGAGGGTAGACCAAGGCGGGTTGGCCATTGGGCACGACAAGAAAATCAAGATTGGAGACAATGTCTTCCACTTCAATGATGTCAAAACCCAATCAACAGCTTCCAGTTTTGAGATAAGGGTGATTGACCAAAAGTTTGTATCTGCAAAAGAGTTCAAAAAACTGACCGCAGGATCAAAAATTTCTTGTTACCAATTCAGCAAATCCACGCCCTGCACCATGCCTGAAGGCACAGTAGGAGCAGCTGGTATTTTTCATGTTACTTTATGATGCATCAAAAGTTGCGTTTACCATCGATTTTTTTTGTCCTTTTATTTTTTTGCGTTCATCTTGATGCCCAGGAACTTTATGTATACAGTGAACCTGCATCCAATGTTCCAGCGAAATCCTTGTCTTTCAAATATGCGGGCAAGTGGATGACTGAATCTGAGCTTGGCCATGAGCATACAACTGCCAGGCACATGGCAGAATCTTCCATTGGACTGAGCAAATTCCTCATGTTGAGGCCTGCACTGAGTTTCGGAAACATGTACAATAAATATCCTGATCAACAGCTCAGGTTTGAGTCTGCCTCCATTTATGCGAAACTGCGGTTGTTGTCTATTGATGATGTTCACCGGCATTTCAGGGCTGCAGCTTTTGTAAAAGGCATTTTCAGTAAAAACGATTTGCAATTTGAGGAAATTACAGGAGATGGAGATCAGACGGCCATTCAGGGCGGATTGATTCTGACGCAGCTGATGCACAAGCTTGCCATCTCCGGCACCGGCTCACTGGTTGAAGTAATGCATCCAGACAGGTGGAAGGACTTTGCCGGGCAGACGTTTTATGGTTACCAGGCCTTCAATTACAGTCTTTCCGCTGGCTATCTGCTCTTGCCCCGAAAGTACAGCAGCTATGACCAAACGAACTTCAACATTTATGTAGAACTGATTGGGTCCAAAGGGCTTGACAGGGATTATGCCTACACCGACCTGGCTCCTGCCATTCAGCTGATTGTGAACAGCAATGCAAAAATCAATGCAGGCTATAGGTTCCAGATCAGTGGGGGAGCATACAGGATGGGCACCTCTTCATTGACCATCAGCTATGAGCGCAGTTTTCTCAATGCCATAAAGCGCAAGAAAAAATGAGGAACCTCATCAAAATCTTCTTCAGCTGCCTGAAGGGAATGTTTTTCAAGCGCCAATGTTGCAAATAGTGCTGTTGATTTACACTGAAAATATTACCTTCAAAAGGTGAAAAAGTTCATTTTTAAGAATTGTGGAAACCTGATTTTTTAGGTAGCAGTTCATAAAAAATCAGAAATCATGTTGAATGCAATCATTCGCTTTTCCATCAGGAACAAGCTCATCATAGGACTATTGACATTGGGATGGATCATTTGGGGGGGCATAGAATTGGTCAAACTTCCTGTTGATGCCCTTCCAGACATTACCTCCAATCAAGTTCAGGTCATTACTGTTTCACCCACCCTCGGGGCTCTTGAGGTAGAACGGTTGATTACTTTCCCTATCGAACAGGCATCATCCAATATACCGGACATCAAAGAGATAAGGTCTATTTCACGATTTGGTCTCTCTGTTGTTACCGTTGTATTTGATGATGATAAAGATATTTATTGGGCAAGGCAGCAAGTGAGTGAACGGATGCTGCTGGTCAGGGATGAAATCCCTAAAGAAGCAGGTACTCCCGAGCTGGCGCCGGTCACCACAGGGCTTGGTGAAATTTATCAGTATATCGTTCGTCCAAAAAAAGGATACGAAGACAAATTTGATCTCACTGAATTGCGCACCATTCAAGACTGGATCATCAGAAGACAATTGTTAGGCACCCCGGGTGTTGCTGATGTGAGCAGCTTTGGTGGAAAGCTAAAGCAATACGAGGTGGCCATCGATCCTGTCAAACTAAAAGGAGCTGGGGTAACATTTGATCAGGTATACAATGCCATCCAGAACAACAACCAGAATTCAGGGGCAGCCTATATTGAGAAAGGGCCATCCCTCTTGTTTGTCCGGTCTGAAGGTCTGGTTAAATCGGTTGATGAAATCCAGAATATTTATGTGGCAAAATCTGCTTCAGGTACACCGATTTACATCAGGGATATTGCTGAAGCAAGAATTGGAAGCCCCGTTCGGTATGGCGCCCTTACTTACATGGATGAAGGTGAAGTGTCTGGGGCTGTTGTGCTCATGTTGAAAGGAGAAAATGCATCTGATGTGATTGGGCACATTGAGGAGCGAATGAAGCAGATTGAAAAGACCTTACCTGAGGGTGTAGAAATCAATACTTTTCTCGATCGCACCAAAATGGTCAACCGTACATTAGGAACTGTAAAAACCAATTTGCTGGAAGGAGCGATGATTGTTTTGTTGATCCTGGTTTTCTTCCTTGGAAACCTGAGGGCCGGACTGATCGTGGCTTCAGTGATCCCGATGGCCATGCTGTTTGCAGTCGGCATGATGAATCTTTTTGGTGTAACAGGCAACCTGATGAGTCTGGGTGCATTGGATTTTGGGTTGATTGTTGATGGTGCAGTGATCATTGTGGAAGCAGTACTTCACCGCCTGCATTCGAACAAGCACATGGGCCTGCAATTGCGCCAGGGCCAGATGGACCATACCGTTGAACAATCTGCCGGAAGGATGATGGGAGCTGCAGTGTTTGGACAAATCATCATCCTGATCGTTTATATCCCCATCCTTAGCCTCACCGGCATCGAAGGCAAGATGTTCAAGCCCATGGCACAGACGGTCGCTTTTGCGCTTGTAGGGGCCTTTGTTCTTTCCCTTACTTATGTGCCCATGATGACGAGTGTGGTGTTGAGCAAAAAACTCAACCATCAGGATAATATATCAGATAGGATGATGCTGAAGCTTCAACATGGTTTTCAAAAGGCCTTGGCAAGGCTGCTCGAGCACCCCAAGAAAGTGGTGTTTGGATGCCTTGCATTGTTGGTTTTATCCTTTTATGTTGCTTCAACCTTGGGAGGTGAATTCATACCAGAGTTGGAAGAGGGCGATTTTGCTATTGATGCAAGGTTGATGACAGGAAGCTCATTGGGTGAAACAATCGAAGCCACCACCAAGGCCGTACATGAATTGAAAAAGTTTCCTGAAGTGCAAAAAGTGGTCACCAGGATAGGAGCCAGTGAAATACCCACTGACCCGATGCCCATTGAAATGACCGATATCATTGTCAACCTGAAGCCTAAAAACGAATGGACCAGTGCAACAAGTTATGATGAACTCGCCAACAAAATGAGTGCAGCCATTGGCAAAGTGCCTGGTTTGACAGGTGGTTTTCAATACCCCGTTCAGATGCGCTTCAATGAATTGATTGCAGGTGCAAAACAGGATGTGGTCTGCAAGATCTTTGGAGAAGACCTCGATACCCTTGCTTTTTATGCCGCTCAATACGAGGAGGTGATTCACAAGGTAGAAGGGGCAAAAGATGTGTTCACTGAAAGGGTAACAGGCCTTCCTCAGATTGTCATCAAATACAAGCCCAATGCCATTGCCGCTTATGGGTTGAGCATTGCGGATGTGAACCGGGTGCTAAGGGCTTCGTTTGCAGGCGAATCCGCTGGTCAGGTTTATGAAAATGAAAGACGTTTCGACCTCGTGTTGCGTTTGAAAGAAACCAGGCGAAATGATTTGACAGACATTAAAAACCTCACGATTACCAATCCTGATGGCATTGCGGTTCCCCTTGATCAGGTAGCAGAAATTGGCATTCAGGAAGGACCCAATCAGGTTCAAAGGGAAGATGCCAAGCGAAGAATTACAGTGGCATTCAATGTCAGGGATCGGGATGTTCAATCTGTTGTGAAGGAAGTTCAATCCAAGGCAGAGAAAACCATTGCATTGCCCGCGGGATATTATGTGAAATATGGTGGACAGTTTGAAAACCTGGTGGAGGCAAAAGACCGCTTGATGATTGCCGTACCAATCGCCTTGTTGCTGATCCTGTTGATCCTCTATTTTTCTTTCGGCTCCCTGCGTTACGGATTGTTGATTTATACAGCCATTCCACTCTCCGCCATTGGAGGCATTTTGTTGCTGTGGATGCGTGACATGCCTTTCAGCATATCGGCAGGAGTGGGCTTTATTGCTCTTTTTGGCGTGGCTGTTTTGAATGGTATTGTGTTGATCAATGAATTCAACAGATTGAAAAATGAAACCCAGTTGAACATGCATGATCTTGTTTTAAAGGGCACCGCCACCAGGCTCAGGCCTGTATTGATGACCGCCGCAGTTGCATCACTTGGATTCTTGCCCATGGCCCTGAGCACCAGCTCTGGCGCTGAGGTGCAGCGCCCCCTGGCTACAGTGGTGATTGGAGGACTAATTTCTGCCACCTTGCTTACACTATTTGTTTTGCCCGTGCTCTATGTTTGGGTGGAAAAAAGAAAAGGTTCTATAAAGGCCCCAGCGCTTACTTTGCTCCTAGGATTTTTATGCCTCACGGCAAACAGCCAGACCTTTGAATCGGCCTTGAATGGGCATGTGCCCAATGCAAGACCTGCGTCCTCATTGCCCATCGACTCCATCATCGCCCTGGCAGACAGAAATGCCGTATCCCTAAAGATGGCCGGAAAGCAAGTCGAATATTATGCTGAATTAAAGAAAAAATCAGCAGAAATACCCAAGACTTCATTTGGCGCAGAATATGGCAATATCAACAGTGCTTTCAATGATACCCGATTTTTTCTGAACCAGCAGTTTCAGTTGCCCAGGGTCTATACAAGACAAAAAGTTGCCTACCAGCAAGCAGAGGGATCAGAGGAAGCAAGAAAATTTCTTGAAAAAGCGGAGCTTCATCATACGATCAAACAGCTTTGTTACAGGATCATGGATCTTGATCGAAGGGATGAAATTCTATACAGGTTCCTGAGGGTTTTTTCAGAGTGGCAGAAAAAAGCGGAGGTACAGCAAAAAGCAGGTGACATCAATGCTGGAACTTTGAATGCCATTGCCTTGCAAGCAAAGCAATACCTCTTCGAGAAAAAACAATTGCAAGCCGATCGGTATTCACTGGTACAGGAGTTGAATGGGATGATCATGTCTGGAAACAGCTTTACACCATCATTGGAAAATGCGATAGATAAAAATATCCCTGCACTCATTGCTTCGCTTGAATCACATCCTTCTATCCAATTGGCAGATGCGCAAATCAAAGAGCAGGCTGCACAAACAGCCCTGGAAAGGAACAGGCTTGCTCCTGATTTTAACCTGGGCTACAGCAATCTTTCTATCACAGGTTGGCAAACACCAGACGGTATTTCCCAAAAATATTATGCTCCCTCTAATCGCTTTGGCATTGTGCAGGCAGGGGTTTCCATCCCCATTTTTAATGGTGCTGCTAAAGCCAAAATCAATGCTGCCAAAGTAAAGGAAGAGATTGCTGCGTTGCAAAAGCAACAGCAAATTGAAAGCCTGAACAGAAGATTAACTGATGTGATTTCTCAGTTCAGGGCGGCCAAAGAAGCCTATGATTACTACGTTTCAGAGGGGGTGAAGTTGTCGATGGATAGCTGGAACCAGGCCATGAAAAGAATGGAACTCGGCGATATATCCTATGCAGAATACAGTCTTTTGCAGTCGCAACATTTGCAAGTATTGATTGCTCATGCAGAGACAATTCATCAACTCCAAATGGCGTCTGCCACATTTCAATTTATAACTGAAAAAAAATAATTCATGAGATACTCAACTTATTTGTTCATTCTCATTTTCATGCTCATACAAAGTTGTTCAGGAAGCAAAACAGCACCAACCGAAGAAGCAGCTGTTGAAGAAACCAATGAAATCAACCTCACCCAAGATCAGTTGAAGGCACTTGGTCTTCAGTATGGAGATCCTGTTAAAGCAAGCATGAGCAGCATCATTACAGTGCAAGGTAAAATCGACCTACCGCCTCAAAATCTTATCTCTGTGAACTTTCCGTTGGGCGGATACTTGAAGAGTACAAAACTCATTCCTGGCATGCACGTTTCAAAAGGGGAGGTGATTGCCATCATGGAAGACCAGGCCATTGTTCAATTGCAACAGGATTATCTCTCTTCTGCTGCAAGGCTTGAATTAGCAGGACTTGAACTGGAAAGACAAAAAGCCCTGGTGGAGGCGCGTGCAGGAACTTCAAGAGCGCTGCAACAGGCCCAAGCGGAACAAAAGCTGCAGGCTGTTGCGGTCAGGTCTTTGCAGGAGAAACTGAAGTTGATTGGCATTGATGTCAACACGCTGAGTGAATCCAACATTAGCGGTCAGGTATCCCTGCGGTCAACCATCAACGGATATGTGTCCAAGGTGAATGTCAATACAGGCAAATATGTTCAGTCCACTGAAACCATGTTTGAGCTGATTGACCCCGAAGACATTCATGTGGCGCTTACCCTTTTTGAAAAGGACCTTCCTTATGTGCAGAAAGGAAACCAGGTAAGCATTCATTTCATGGATGAGCCAGGAAAGCCTTATGCTGCGGAAGTGATCCTGGTCAACAAGGGGCTTGATGATGACAGGACAGCTACTGCACATTGTCATTTCAAGGTTCATCCCAAAAATCTTTTGCCAGGCATGTTTGTGGAAGGAGAGTTGGCTATAAAAAACAAACAGGTGAATGCTGTACCTGATGAGGCTGTGGTCAGACTTGGCAACAAGCAGTATATTTTTATCAGGAAATCCGCCAATGTGGTTGAAATGAAACCCGTAGTTACCGGGCTTTCCAAAGATGGGAAAACAGAATTGGTCAGTGGCATTGAGGGATTGCCTGCAGGGACTGTCGTTTTGAACCAGGCCTACAAATTGATGGGAATGCTTAAAAACAGCGGGGAGGAATAGTTCTAGTCTTTGTAGTCTTCTCTCACTGGGCTGAACACATCAATCAACACACAATCGGTATGTGCAATGGCAGAGTGGGGGATATTGGACCCAATCACTTTCACTGTTCCAGGCTCCAGCATGAACGATTCATCACCGATTTGCATTTCCATTTTCCCTTCGAGCATCAGGGTGATTTGTTCATGGGGATGATGGTGTGCAGGAAGTTTGCTGCCCGCTTGTATGGTTACCCAACCCAAAGTAGTGCTTTCTCCATGCACGTATTGGCCAAGAATTCCTTGAGTCAACAATTTCTTTTTTACTTCATTGAGGTGTGGCATGTGATGATGTTTATTGTTCAAAATAGGCAACAGATCCGCCAACCCAATCTTTGTCCTTGTTGTACCGTACGCCAATCATTTTGCCTTTGCTGAGCCTTGCCAGGTTGGTGGCCAGGATGGGTCTTTCTTTTCCTTCCTCCCAGACATACATCAGCCTGACTTCAGCTTTTGCAGGTTCGTTGGGCGTTTGGATGCAGGATGCGTATTTTACTTTGCGTTGGAGAATCCAGTGTTCTGGATGCTGAATGGCCTCTATGTCTGCTTTGGTCACATCAATGACCACACCTTGCCCGGCAAATGAAAACAAGGGCTTCAGCACATAATTGTGCAGGTCTTCCGGAATGCTTTCCACCTCATTGAGGAAAAAAGTTTGGGGTATGAAAGGATGATGAAGAAAAGGCAGGGTGAATTTTGAAATCCTGTAAAACCAATTGGGATGGGGAACCCACTCCACATCAAGTTCATCCCTCATGTCGACAATAGGCCCCAGGGAATCTTTCACTGCATTCAGTTCATCAGCAATGATCCTGTTGTAGATTCTTTTGATCCTGGTTTTAACGCCATTCCTGTTATAGCAGAGGGATCTTCCTTCCTTTGTCAATTCAGTGATGCAAACAGGTACAATACCCAGGTAATCTTCTGTGCAATAAAAATCAATCCTGGTTTTTTGTTGATGGGGTTTAATTTCAAGCAGAATCACTTCTTCCGGCCTGTGTTCGCCAAGGATTACCCGCTTGAGCAGCGCTATGTAACTTGATTTGTTCAGGCCATTGAAGTAGTGTGAAAATCCATCAGGGATCTTGAAATGCCTCTCCAACATTTCAGGATAATATGCCTGCATGCCAAATAGGGTGGGGAAGCCCTGCATCTCGATGAGCGCGGGGAAAAAACCAGATGTTTCGTTTTCACAGATGCCAAAATCAAATGCAATAAAATGGGAAATCTTGTTTTGGCGTTGAACCATTTCAGCTGCAGGGATGGCCCTTTCAGTGAGTGAATTGAAATCGGGATGAATAATGAAATCGATGATCGACTCACAGGTTTGTATCATCTCCTGCCCAAGCTTTTTGTCAATGAATACAGGGGTTTCAGCGATACGAAAATCAATGGCTCCAGGGTGTGCGCTGTTCATGTCCTGAAGAAAATTTTCATATTTCTCCTGACTGAATGATGCATTGAATTGTTCCCTGATCGATTTGATCATCACCGGTATTTTATGAGAGGCTAAAAGGATTGTTGATGCTGGCAATGGCCTGCTCAATGAAATTGGGCAAGACATGGCTGTTGGTCATGCTGATCTTCTCAGGATCATTGAGCTGCTCTATCATGGACTCCCATTTTTCCTGGCCATGGTTTTCAATCACTGTTTTCTTCTTGTCGTCCCGTTTCAAATACATGCTCATTCCCTGGGCATCGGCCTCGGGATGAAACTGTGTTCCCACCATATAGTCATTGAACCGGATGGCCATGATGGCCCTTTCCAGGTCTACATGAGGCCTTTCTTTTTCAATGCAAAGAATTGCTGCCCCCATTTCCTTCATCCGCTCCATCTGTGGCTGAATCACCTGGAAATCGCGGCTGTCTACTCCATAAAAGGGATCATTGAGCCCTTTGAAAACTGGCTCATCAAAACCCGCTTCCATCCTGTGCATGGGAAAGACGCCAAAGGCAGTAGACTTGCGTTTGGTTACATGACCCAATTCAAAAAAACGACAAGCCAGCTGGTAAGAATGGCAGATGAAAAAAGCAAATTTTTTGTTGATGTTGCTGGCGGTATTGTTCCAAACCAAAAGATCTGAGAGCCACGTGAAATAAGCATCATCCCATGCCATTCCTTCACTTTCCAGAGGACTTCCGGGCCCACCAGTGGAAAGATAAATATCGAATTCCAATGAGGGCAATTCCTGCTTGTTCCGCACTTCAAATTCCACCCATTCAAGCGACTGCTGATGTGTTGTATTCATGCGCACCAACATTTCCCTGATGCACCGCATTCCCTCATTTTGTTGACCATCGTAGAGGTCCAATATGGCAATCCTGATCTTCTTCATTTCGCTTGCAAAGGTACATCAAAGGGTGCCAAGAAACTTGGATTCGATGTAGGCGGCCACCGCCTCAAAACTCTTGTTTTGTTCGTAGATTTCCAGCTGCCTGTCTGCTCCGGTTCCTTTTTCCAAAATCGTGGTGATGCTTTTCAGGGCCTCTCTGCAGCCCAGTTCGTCCACCACATCATCAATAAAATCGAGGAGTTCAAGGATCAAAGCCCTTGTATTTACTTCCTGCTCCTTTCCAAAATCGATGAGCTTGTCATCAATGCCATAGCGGGAAGCGCGCCATTTGTTTTCATTCACCAGGGCCCTGGGGTAGATCATGAAGTTTAGGTTGGCAGCCCTGAGTTTGAAAAGCTTGGCACAAATGCACTGGAACAGCGCTGCAAAGCCCACCGTTTCATCAACAGTAAGGGGTACATCACATACCCTGAATTCAACTGTGCCATAAAACGGATGTACCCGAAGATCCCACCAAATCTTTTTAGCGTTGTCGATGCAGTTTGTTTTGATGAGCAGGTTTACGTAATTCTCATAGGCGCTGTAACTGTCAAAATAATCCGGAATGCCGGTACGGGGAAACTTATCAAACACCTTTGTACGGTAAGATTTGAAACCTGTTACCCTTCCTTCCCAGAAAGGGGAGTTGGCACTCAATGCGAACACGTGAGGCAGGAAATATCTTGCAGAGTTGGCAATGTGAATGGCCATTTCCTTGGAAGGCATTCCCACATGCACATGCAGCCCAAAGATGAGGTTGGATCTTGCGGCATCCTGCATCTCATTGACAATCTCCTGGTAACGGACATGGTCTGTTATCAGCTGTTGGCGCCAGGTGCTGAAGGGATGTGTTCCTGCCGCACCAACACTGAATCCCAATGATTCAGCAATGCCATGGATTGTTTTTCTGAGGTTGTAGATATCATGCCTGGCATCTTCGATGTTGTCGCAAACATCAGTGCCCACTTCAACCACAGCCTGGTGCATTTCTGCCTTCACTTTTTCACTGATGATTTTTTGTCCTTCTGCAACAATTTTCTGTTCATGGCTGATCAGTGCCTTGGTTGCAGGGTCAATGACCATGTATTCTTCCTCGATGCCGACCGTAAATTGTTTATAGTTGATCATCTTGACGGGTGTTTTATTTGGTGAGCGGTTTGCCTGCTGCGCTTTTTTTGAGATAATCTCCCCAAGCCAAGTTATCTGCGCCTTTTTTCAGGTTTTCTGCAACCTCAATCGCATAATTGGCAGAAGTCTCAACTACCCAGTCAAAATTTTCTTGCCCAACACTTTTCAGGTCTGCATCTGGGGCAGGATTGCAAAAATCAATCGCATAGGGAATGCCATCCCTGATGGCCAGTTCAACGGTATTGAAATCATAGCCAAGGTGGTTGTTGATTTTCAATACAATGTCTTCCATGGTCTTCAGCATCTTGGCTGAGGGTTTGAAATTGGCGACATACCTCAGATGATGGGGGTTGCGGGGCTCATAGGGCATGATGCGGACATGTTTTCTGCCAATGCAATAGCAACGGTAATATTCCTCAAAAACAATCTCTTCCTGCAAAAGCATGACCAGTTGACCGGTTTCAGCATGTCTTTCAAAAAACTCGTTCATGTCGTTGAGGCGGTAAACGTTTTTCCATCCGCCACCGGCAAATGGTTTCATGTAGGCCGGAAAGCCAACATAATCAAAGATGCCATTCCAATCCAGTGGATAGGCCAGGTTGGAAAATGATTCAGCCGAGGTATCATCTGGAAGCTCCCTTGAAGGAAGGATTACCGTCTTGGGAACGGGCACCCCGATTTTTGTAGCCAATGCATTGTTGAAAAATTTTTCATCAGCGCTCCACCAGAAAGGATTGTTGATGACAGCTGTACCAGAGATGGCGGCATTTTTAAGGAATGCCCGGTAAAACGGAACATCTTGGGATATCCTGTCAATGATCACAGCATATCCTGAAGGGTCGCCCTGAATGACCTTGTCAATTTTCACAGGTTCTGCTGAAATGCCTTTGATATTTTTTTCGTTGATCCTTTTTACCAATGCTTCGGGGAACGATCTTTCCTTGCCATGCAAGACACCAATTATTTTCGCCATGTTGTTTACTTGTTGTCCTAAGTTAATGAATTTTATTTATGAAGCCCTCTTTGTCGTTCAACTCCAATACTAGATTCCTTTCCTTATTTTTGTCGCCTCACAAAGCAGTAGAAGCATACAATGGGCGATGTTTTCAGTTTCCAGGTTCAATCGACTTTTCTTTCCAGGCAAGTGAAGGTGGATGTATATGAGAAAAATGCAGCTTGCCCTTCATCTCCAGTTGCCTTGCTGCTGATCAACGATGGCCAGGATCTCCCATCAATGGGCTTTGCTGATGTGCTTGAAAAGCATGTCCATTCATTTTGCAGGCTGGTCTGTGTTGGAATACATGCCGGTCCGGAAAGAAAGCAAGAGTATGGCGTGGCTGGCATTCCGGATTTTATGCAAAGGGGAGCAAGTGCTGGAGGATACGCATCATTCATATTGAAAGAGTTGATGCCCTTGCTTCACCAAAAAACAAATACAAGCCATTTCAATAAAAAATACCTTGCTGGGTTTTCGTTGGGCGGACTGATGGCTTTTGACATGGCGATGGATCATCCGCTGGAGTTCAGTGCTGTCGGCGTTTTCAGCGGTTCTTTCTGGTGGCGTTCCAGAGCCCTGGAGGATGGCTATGTGGAAGAGCGCGACAGGATCATGCACGCCAAGGTGCGTAGATCAGCCTATCACGAAAACAGGAAGTTTTTTCTACAGGTAGGAGCTTTGGATGAAACAGCAGACAGGAACAAAAATGGCATCATCGATTCCATTGATGATACCCTGGGCATTATCAGTGAGCTCGAAGCCATAGGATACAAAAAAGATTCAGACATCAAATACCTCGAAATGGCTGACGGTCGGCACGATACATCAACATGGGGTAGGGCCATACCAACATTTCTCCGCTGGCTGAGTGACCTGAAATAAAAAAGGCATTCCAAAAATGGAATGCCTCAAATGATATCATCAGATTGCTTATTTCACTTTGAATGCAACTTCTGCATTTTCCCAGCGAATGAAGACCTTGTTTCCAGAAACTTCAAAAGCCAGTTTTTCGTTGAAGGAAGAAGATTTACCAGCCTTCACTTTTACCCTCAACACATCTTCTTCTTGCTTGTAGCTGTATGAACCCCATTGCTTTGGGTTTTTGTTGAAGATGATGGTCCATTCGTTTTCTTCAGGAATGGTGAACAATGCATACTTGCCTTTGGCAAGGGATTGACCTTCTATTTTAACGTCTGCATCAATTTCAAACGTGGTGGCATCATTGGCGCCAGTTCTCCAAACTTTTCCGAAAGGAACCAGCTCTCCCCAAATCTTTCTTCCTTTTACAGAAGGTGCACCATAATTGATGGTGACTGTTGCATCGCCTGCTTTTCCAGTGGCAGTTGTCGCAGGGCTGGGTTTGGCATTCTGGGCCAGCACAGAAATGCTGAAGGATGAAAACAGGAGGAACATTGTTGCGTAGAGTAGATGTTTCATGTGCTTTTTTTTTAATAACGTTTTGGAATTTGATTGGTTCAATGGTTCAACTGTCGCCTGTACAATTGGATGGTATTTTCAAGACCCAAATATAGTGCATCACAAACAAGTGCATGTCCAATGCTTACCTCATCGATAAAAGGGATCTGCTGGATCAGGTAATGAAGGTTGTCCAGGTCAAGGTCATGGCCGGCATTGATGCCCAGGCCCAAAGTCTTTGCTGTTTCGGCAGCTGCAACATAGGGGGCGATGGCAGATGCCCTGTCGGATTTGTAATGATGCGCATAGGATTCAGTGTAGAGCTCAATCCTGTCTGCACCGGTTTGCGCAGCACCCTTTATCATGACAGGATCTGGATCACAGAATATGCTAGTCCTGATGCCAGCTGATTTGAATACCCCAATGATTTCTGTAAGATAATCCCGGTTCCGGACCGTGTCCCAGCCATGGTCTGATGTGAGCTGGCCTTCCGCATCCGGGACCAGGGTAACTTGGTCTGGCTTGACCTCAAGTACCAGTTGCACAAATTTTTCTTCCCTGCAATTTCCTTCAATGTTAAACTCAGTGGTGAGTACATTTTTCAGGGCCCTCACATCCGCATAGCGGATATGGCGTTCATCGGGTCTTGGGTGAACAGTGATGCCCTCAGCACCAAACTGTTCGGCATCCAGCGCAACCTTGATCAGGTCTGGGTTGTTTCCGCCCCTGCTGTTCCTGATGGTGGCGATTTTGTTGATGTTGACCGAAAGGCGGGTCATAAGGGTTGGGTTGGGGGTGAAGTGATTGAGGGAGGTCTAGCTAAACCTCCCTCAACGTTTCTAATACCTGTAATGCTCAGCCTTGAACGGACCGCTCTTGGCAATACCAAGGTAGTCAGCCTGCTCTGTAGTCAGTTCATCCAATACCACACCAATTTTTGAAAGGTGCAATCTGGCAACTTTCTCGTCTAGGTGCTTGGGCAAAACATATACGTTCTTGTCGTAATTGGCATTGTTGGTCCAAAGTTCGATCTGTGCCAGGGTCTGGTTGGTGAATGAATTGCTCATCACAAAGCTGGGATGACCGGTGGCACAACCTAGGTTGACCAGGCGGCCTTCAGCCAAAAGGATAATGTCTTTTCCATCTACATTGTAAATGTCTACCTGTGGCTTAATCGTATCTTTTGTATCACCATAGTTGGTATTCAACCAGGCAACATCAATTTCAATGTCAAAATGTCCAATGTTACAAACAATGACCT
>JACCDP010123672.1_pt1 | contig 26532 bp, 43 predicted proteins | sample 7445841 | NCBI WGS metagenome assembly JACCDP01 (sample SAMN15323441, study PRJNA562643) | freshwater metagenome | isolation source: river surface water | place: USA:Blue River Watershed | collected 2017-08-17 | reverse complement strand
TTTTTACGTGGGCGCAGTAGTATAATCTGGCAATGCCCTATTCCGCCTACGGTCCTCGTGATAGCAGGGAGGTTGACGTTGGAGATGTTGGTTTCTCCAAGCTCAACCAGCGTTTGCGTCCCGACCAACTTGGACCCGGAGAGGTGGCGGAGTCGCAGAATGGGCGCATGGAGGTGGATGGGGCGTGGCAACCGCGCAAGGGGCTTGAGACCATCGGTGGCACGCTTACGTCAAACACGCGGGCGATTGTGCTTGGGGCTGGAACTTGGCGGCTTGCGGGTCCATTCAACCCGATTACGTTTGCTGCGGCTTCCTTTGTTGGCGCTGGTGGCGAGGTGGTTATTGAAGTGAACGGCGGTGTTGGCGCAGGTCCGTCCACGGGCGAGATAGTTTTAATCATAAACACAAACCCAGCGGGGTCATCAACCACCGACATCAACGGGTCATACGCGGTTTATAGCGGCGGCAATCCATTTTCCATCATCACATCCGCTACTGCGGGTGAAACATGGACCGGCGGCACGGCTCGATGGGGCGGCTCCAATGTCATCTCTTCGGCAACTCGCAGCACAACCACTGTTACGGTTACAACGGCGATTTCTCACGGACTTTCCAACGGGCAGATTGCGTGCATCTCCGGCCTGACGGGCACCATTGACCCGAATGGAAATCGGATTGTGACGGTGATAAGCACAACGCAATTTACGTTCACGATTGCTGGCGCAACCGGATCGGAAACTTACAGCGGCTCGGGCTTGGTGGAGGGTGCGGAATTGTCGGGCACGGAAACCAACGGCGTTTATGGTGCTTGCCGGTTTTCCGACCCCAACGACGACAACGAAGAATACATCCTTCGCGCCACCAATCTGAACGTTGTGGCAACGAAGGTGTCGGATGGCACCAGCAGCAACATTGCCTACCCCGATGGTGTCACGATTGCCGACCGCTGCGCCTTGCTGCAATGTTTTGACAAGGTGATTTTGTTCCGCGAGGGGCTTACTTCACTTGAGTGGAACGGCAGTTTTAGCGGCACACCGGCCTTTACGCTTGTTGCCAACGGCACCTACACGCAACCCACCTATTTCGACGCTGCCAACAACACCACTATTGCGGACGGCGTAGTGACGGTGACGGCGGCATCCCACGGGCTTTCCGTTGGAACGCGGGTGTTTGTCGTCAATGCGGGCACGACGTTCCTCAACGAGAACGGCGGCGGATACACCGTGGCGTCCGTGCCGGGAAGCGGCTCATTCACCATTCGGGCACAGGTGCCGGATTCCTCCGCCACTACGGTTGTCTGGTCCCGCCGCATCTCCTCGGGGCAAGGCTTCATGCACTCGCCCGCGCCCGCGTGGGGTGTCTATCACCAGCGCCGCTTGTGGGTGCCGTATGCCTACGAAAGCAGCGGCAGCTCGGGAACGCCCACCATCACCGACCGGGGGCGCAAGGATGAGCTGATTGCGTCGGACATTCTGGACAGCGACACGTTTGATCGCATCGCCAACCAATTCCGCGTTACGGCTGGCACGGCAGACTACCTCGTGGGCGCCACGCCCTTTGCCGAGGACAATCTGCTCATCTTCAACCGCAACAGCATCCACTTGGCTACGGGCATTTCCGGCAGTCTTACGGACGTGCGGCTGAACCTCGTAACGGCGGAGATTGGGTGCGTTGCCCGCAACACCATCGTTCAAGTGGGCAATGAGGTGCTTTTCCTGTCGGACAATGGCATCTACTCGGCCAACTTTGGCGACCTTTACAACCTGCGCGGAGCGGGATTGCCGCTGTCTGCGGCGGTGCAGCCTGTAATCAATCGCATCAATGGCGATGCGGCGAAGAACGCTGCGGCGGTGTATTTCTCCAACCGCTACTACATCGCCCTGCCCCTGGACGACAGCGAGAAGAACAACGTCATCCTCGTTTACAATTTCCTCAACCAAGCGTGGGAGAGCTTGGACACGGTGGATTCGGATGGGTGGGACGTGCTTGGCTTTGTCGCCGCGTCGTCGGGTGGCATCAATCGCCTGTTTACGGTGAGCGCCAATGGGGCGCTGCATGAGGTGGATGCCCGTGCGGACGGGCAGGATAGGCTTTCGCTGTTCGCTGGGGTTGACGCTGCCATCTATCCGGTTGAGAGCGTCCTGACGACGCGGCAATACATCCACGGCACAATTGACCGCAAATCCTTCACCTCTTACGAGCTTCACGTAGAGTCTGACGCCGGATCGGGCAGCAATGCCACCATCAGCGCCGAGGTGGAGAACCCCGATTGGAGTGGGGAATTGGCCACACTTTCGGACAAGCTGGATGGCGTTTTGGCTCCCGGCGAAGATGCGTCGGTGCGTGGTAGAATTGGGAACAGGCGCGGTTATGGACTCCAGCTCACAGTAGAGCCCTCTACGGGGCGTCCGAAGGTGAGGGCGGCGAAAGTATCCGCAACAGTGACCAATATGGGCAGTTCACAAGCCACCTAAGCCGTGCCAATTCTCACCACAGGAAATACCTTCACCACGGGCGACAGCCCCACCGCCACCACCCTCAACAATGCGGTGAACAACGCCACGTTTGCGAGCGGTGCCGTGGACAACTCCACGACGCAGCTTTCGGGCGGTGCCATCATCGTAAAGGATGCTGGTATCACTACGGCGAAGCTCTCAACGGGTGGTCCGACGTGGACGAGTGGTGGGGCGCTTACGGCGTCGGGCGGGCTGCAAAACACGGCAGTGGGCAGCACTACGCCGTCCACAGGGGCGTTCACGACGCTTTCGGCGTCCGGCTCCACCTCGCTTTATGAGGTGATTGAAAAGGCTACGGTGAGTGCGTCTGCCCCGTCCTCCACGACTAATTTCAACGTGCTGGACGGCGCGGTGGTGTATTACACGTCCAACACGGCAAACAACTGGACGCTGAACATTCGGGCGTCGTCGGGTGCTACGCTGAACAGCACGCTTGCAACGGGTGACAGCGTGACGTTCGCCGTCATTGTGACGAATGGCTCTACGGCGTATTACCCGTCCGCACATACGATTGACGGCAGCAGCGTGACGGTGAAGTGGGCGGGCGGCACGGCTCCGTCTGCGGGCAATGCCTCGTCGCTGGATGCCTACGTTTACACGGTGATTAAAACCGCTTCCGCCACCTACACCGTGCTCGGTAGCGCCACCCGCTTTGCCTAACGCCATCCAAGAGGGAATACGCCTCTATGGACACGATTTTGCCCGCATTCACGGCATCTATTCACAGCACGGCTATGTCTATTCAGAGCCCCAATCTCTTGCATTCTTTCGCCCGTGCGTCTCTACGCGCCATGAACACTGGGTGGGAATGGACGAAGCGGACGCTTGGTGGGTGGAATTGGCAATCGGGCAAGGTGCGCTTGGTCGCCTCATTGACGTTTTGCCTCAACGCCTTCCGCTCGTTGGTTGGCGTCGTGACTTCAAGGGTAGCCCGCATCCGCGATTCTATCCGTCTGATAGACTGAAAACACTACTGAAATGGGCTCCGTATCCGTAAGAACCCCAACTCCGCCGCCTGCCCCTTCTGCCGTAGATGCCGGACAGGCAATAGGGTCTTACATGGCGGGTGTCACCAACCCCGCCCTGCAAGGGCAAATCATTGGAGCCGAGGGCACCTACCGCCCGCAGTATTCGGGGCTCAACCAGCGCGACATCCAGAACACGCTGTTGGGCATGGGTGGCGGCGATGGCTACTTTGGCCTGCTCGATTTGCAGGACATGGCGGCGCGGCGCACGCAAGGGCTGGCGCAAGACCTCCAGGGCAACCAGAACGCCTTTGACCTGTCGCGGATCGCGCAATTCGGACCGTCTGCCAGCAACGCCTATTTCGGGGTAAACCCCCGATTTGAACAGGCATTGAATGCGGCGAGTGGGGCGGCAAACGTGGGTAGCCCCGCCTTTGCGCAGCTTGGTAGTCAATTTGCGGTCGGACCAACTACTAGCGGGCTCTCCAATGCCCCCGTAAACACCCCTTCCGTTGGTTTTAACGCCATTCAGCTTGGCGGGACGCTAAATGCCCCGCAAGTGGCGGCGGAGCGCATTGCAGCCGAAAGAATCGGCGCGGGCACCGTAGCGGCTCAGGACGTGACGGGTGGGGCTCTTGGCAATGCCCTCTATCAGCAGGCACTCCAAGCGCAGCAGCAGAGCCCCCTTTCAGCGGCGCTGGGGCAGCAGGCTCTTGGCATGGCTACGACGCCGGGACAGCTCACCCCGGCGGAGATTCGGGCGGCTACGCAGGGTAGTCGCGAAGGCTATGCCGCGTCCGGTCGGATCAACGATAACGCATCCATAGCAGGGGAAGCCCTTGCTAGGGCAGGGGCGGCTCGTGAGCGCCAGATGCAGGACTTGGCGGCGGCGCAGGGCATCAATCAGCAGCTCCTTGGCGCTTCGCAGGCGGGGCAGGCTCTTGCTACGGACGTGCTGCGGACGGACATTGCACGGCAGCAGGGGAATGTCGGCACCAACCTCGCCGCGCAGCAGTTCAACGTATCCTCCGCCCTCGATGCCGCCCGTGCCAATCAGGGCACCGGATTGCAGGCGTCGCTCGCCAATCAGTCCACGGGGCTTCAATCGCAGCTTGCCAACCAGCAGGCGGCGATGGATGCGCAGCGGTTTAACATCACCAATGCGCAGGGTGTGCAGGCTCAGAACGCTCAGTTTGGCTTGCAGGCTGGCACCACCAACGCCGCCAACAGCCTTGCGGCGCAGGGCATGAACCTTGGCGCATCGCAGAGCAATCGCGACTTCAACGCACAGCAGGCGCAACAGTATTTCAACAACCTCTACAACTACGGGTTGCTTGGGCAGCAGCAGGGGCAGCAGAACTTTGCCAATCAGATGGCGCTTGCCAATATGCAGCAGGGTGTGACGCAGAACGCCCTTGGGCTTCTCGGCACGCAGCCGTCCGGCATGGCGTATGGCAATCAGATTCTTGGTGCGGGCATGCAGCAGGCTGGCGTGCAAGGTCCGGCGCTGTTTGACCCCAACGCGGGCATCAATCTGGCGCTGCAAAACAACGCCAACCAGAGCAACTACCTCGCGTCCATCTACGGCTCGCAGGCTGCGGCGGCGGGTGCAAACGCACAGGCTCGCGGTAACGTGTTTGGTGGATTGCTTGGTGCGGTAGGCACAATCGGCGGAGCCATTGCCGGAAGGCGATAAGACTATGGCATTTCAACGCGGATCACAGGTAAACCCCGCCCTTGGGCGCACCGACTTTACGCCGTTTATGCAGGGCTCCCTTGCGGGCTCGCAGATGGCCGCACAAGGCGCGGGGGCTATCGGGCAGGGCATTGCTTCTGTTGGCAGCAGCTTTGCCAATGCGCTCAAGGACATTGACCAGCGCAAGAAAGAGGAGAAGCAGATGCTTGGCGTCATCAAATCTGCCGAGAAGCTGTCTTCCGGCTTTGAGGCCATTGCCGACAAGCTCAATCCCTCCATTGCCAAGGGCATTCTTGAGCTGAAAAACCAGCTTGCGGACCCCAACATCTCCACGATGGAGCGTTTTGCGGCAGCGCAGGGCATGCTCCAGACGGCTCCCACCATTCTCAATTCGGGAATGCAGTTTATGGAGATTAAGGGCCGAGAGGATGCTGCGGCTAACAAGCTGGCGTTTGACCAAGCGCAAGCGGCGCAGAAAGCACGGGAAGAGGCGTATAAACGCACCATTGAGGAGCTTGGTGCGCAGTCTGCCATGACCGGAAAACAACCGCAAGGTCCGTATTCGCCGGAGATTTTGGCGCTGGCGGGCGCGCGTGCCGCAGAAATCCGCAAGAAGGGGCAAACCGTTGTTGAGGGAACCGACGAGAAGAACAATCCGGTAAAGAGAACATACGATGTTTCGGGTAGCCTTATCAGCACGGCCCCCAAACTTGCACCCAAAACGGAAATCAACATGGGTGAGCGCACGGGCGAAAAGCTCATGTATGAGGCATTGTTTAAGCAGCGTGATGCCGCCGCCCAAGCTGTTCAGTCATTGGCTGTTTTTGATGATGCCCTAAAAATTGTAAGCACCGGCAACGCAATTACTGGAACAGCCGCCGACGCTAGGCTTGCACTCGCAAAGGGTCTTTCGCTTTTCGGCATCCCATCGGAAAGGATTTCAGACACCGAGGTGCTAAAGGCGCGTCTTGCCATTCCGGTGTTTACGATGGTGAAGAGCCTCGGAAGCGGAACGGCAATCTCCAATGCAGACCGCGAATATGCCGAAAAGGCGGCGGGCGGAAGCGTTACGCTTGATGAAAAGTCTATTGCCCGCTTACTCGACATCGGCAAACGCGCGGCGGAAGGAGTGTCCACCCGATTTGAGTCTGACGTAAACAAGGTTTTTGCCGGTGAGCTTACGCCGGATCGTGAAACGCAGCGCAACTACTTGCTCAATTTCCGAGCTGGAGCGCCCGCTGCGCCGACGGCGGCCCCCACTGCCGCCCCCACCGCACCGCAACCCACAACCGAGCTTCCGGCTGGGTTCAAACCGTTGACAATCGGACCAGACGGCAGGGTTGTTCCGTTCAAAAAATAATGCCTCAAATCGTAAACCACCCCCAGCTTGGAACGCTGGTATTCGGTGACGATGTTTCCGTTGACGAAATCAATCGGCGCATTGAAAAGGCGTTACCCATACCCGCAAACGAGCGGAGCATGGCCTTTTATGAACCGGGAGGCTTTGGCACGATTGGCGAACGCCCGTCTGCGCGTGATGCGCGGGTGGTAGAGCAACAACTCCCCACCATTGCTCGGATTGGCATTCCGCTTGCCGCAGCGCCATTTACAAGCGGAATGTCCACGCTTCCCATGCTTGCGGCGCAAGGCGCGGCAAGCGCCCTTGGTGAAATTGCCGGACAGGCCGCCGAAGGCGGTGGCTTTCGCGGTGGCGACGTTACAAGAGCCGCCATTACGGGTGGTGCCGGTAGCTATTTACCCACATGGGCAAGCCGCTCCATTGCTCAAAGCCTTCCGGCTAAGGCTGGCGAAATACTTGCAAAGGGCGGTGTTGGTGCCACAATCCAAGGCGGTGCTGGCGTTGCCGGTGAGCTTGCCAAAGCGGGTATTGAAGGCAATCTTGGCGAGCGCGCGGCAAATCTAGGCGGGCTTGCCGGGGAAAAGTGGATTGATGCAGCCATTGGCTTTGGCTTTGGCATTGGGTCGGGCATTGGGCAGGCCGTCCGCAAAACCGACGCAGATCGCAAGGTGGCGGTGGAGATTTTCGGCAGACAGGAACTCCCGCCCGAAGCCATTGACCTAGCTTTTGCCGGGGCGGCACGTCGGCGCACGGAGGCGACTGGCGTCTCTGCGATGGACCCAATCACCGAGAGCATGGCATCCCGCTTGCAAGGGCTTGCTGGAACGCCGCCGGTTGGCGCGGAGCTTACCAAGCAACTCGCCCCCTATGCGGGGGCCATTGACGATGTTCAGTCGAAGGTGGCTGCGCTGCGCAACGACGTTGAAACCAAGCGTCAGTTGCTTGAACAGGCGCGTCAGAATTACGGCGATGTGCAAGGCGATGTAGTCGCCAAAGCCGAATCCGAGCTTGCTGCCGCACGAAGGGAGCTTGCCGACGCAGACCTGTCCGCGTTGCGAAATGAGGCGTTTAAGTTGCAGCAGGCTAAACTGGGCGATGCCTACGTTGACTTTGCCACCCTGCGCAATCTTTACGTTGAGAGGGTTCAAAAGCCGCTGGATGAGTTTTTGACAAACAAATCCAAGGCGATGTATGAGGCCGTTGGCGTCCCCGGCGCAGCCCCGTTAATTGATGGTTCAGACATTGAGCGCGCGATTGACGCGGCAGCTCTTGCAAAGTCCGCAAGTCCAGAAGAGACAGCATCTATCACGAATAGGATTAGGTCGCGCATTATTGCCGGTAAGAATGAAAACAATGAGTTTGTTTATCGGCAGCTATCCCTTAATGACGTGCGCAGTATGCGGTCTGACTTGCAGAAAATGCTTGTTGAGGCTTCAACTGGAACCACGCGGGCTAATTCATTGGTTAATGCGGCGGATGCCCAAATTGCCGCAGCAACACGTAGGCAAATAGAGAAAATTGCTGGCGATTCCGCACTTAAAGCATACGACGAGGCAAACGCGTATTGGCGCAATTATTCCAGGGCAAGACAAAACCCACTAGCTCGCGTGCTTATGGCGCGCACGCCCAATGACGAGTCGGTGCAGACGATGGTGAGCAAGTTGGTGCAAAAGGGACCGGGATCGGATGAATATGTTGGCGTAAACCGCTACATTGAAGCCGTTGCCGATGGAGCGCCCGAAGTGCAGGCTGAGATGAAAAGCCAGATCATGTCGCTTGTTCGCGGCGGCGTTGTGGCTAAGAACATGAAGGGCGGCATTGTTGACGTGGACGGACTTGCCAACGACATTGCCTCAATGGAGCGCAACAAGTTCTCCGTGTCCGACCTTCGGCTTGGCACGGCTAAAGAGCTTCGCACCATTGCCAGCTTGGCGAACAAGGCGGGGCTTTCAAAGTCTCAGCTAACGCAAGAGCAGCTCACCGAGATTATTGAGTCTCCGGGCGTGCAGGATGCCATTCTTTCGGGGCGCAACTTCAGTGTCGCAGCAAGCAAGCCTATTGCTGAAATTGCGGCAGTTGAGCAAATCCGCGCTGGCAGGTTCATGGAGAGTGCCGGACTCGCCAAGCGGGCGCAGGAGCTTTACAATAAGGCCAACGCCAACCTCACCAAATCCAATGCCGACTTTAATCGGGTGAAGGCGAAGCTGGATACGCTTGAAGCCGACCCTATTGCCGTTGCCATGTCGGGCGGCAAGAACTTCGGTCTGACGGGTAAGGTTCAGCAGGATTTTGACTCCTTCATTGGCTCCATTCTCAATCCCGGCGCTACGGCACCAGACGATGTGAAGGCGTTGATGGTTGCGATTGACAAGAAGAGCCCCGAATTGCGTGAGAACATCGCAATGCGGGCGATGCACGACAGGCTGAAGTGGGTGACGGAAAACGCGCGGACCGGCGGCAAAACGGTGGAATACAAGCGCGCACTTGAGGAGATGGCGGATACGGAGTATTCCAATCGCCTGCGCATCGTTCTCGGCAATGAACGCTATTCCAAACTTGAGGGAATGCGTCGCGAGCTTGAGCGGCTGAATGCGATTGATAACGCTGCAAACTTGCGCGGAACGGTTGTTGGACTCAAGGAAGCGGCTGTTGCTGCGCGCGGTGCCGCCACTGGATCAATGACTGGTGGTAGCGGCTTCTTTGTCGGCTCCGTGCTTGGCCTGCTTGAGCGCGGTAGGTATAAGGCGGCTTCGGTGATTCTGTCCAAGCCCGATGTTTGGCGCGCATACTCTCAAATTGGCAATCTTGAGAAAGCCATTGAGACGCTTGGCGTGCAGCGCGCCACAATGCTCTACCAGAACATGCCGGGGCTGCGCGAGGAGGTTGCAACGCCGTGATTGACGCCAATCCAGCCGAGTGCGCCGCCAAGATGCTGACGGAGCACGCCGACAACATTATTGTCATCACGCAATCCGGCGACGAGCCGCCCGTCATCCGACTCAGCGGCAGCATTTACGCCATGCCGCTGATGCTTGGGGTTGCCGAAGACTACGTTACCGGATTGGTAGCGGACAGTCTCAGCGAAGACGATACTTGCAGATAGTCCGCCGGGACTTGGAGCTTACGCCCTTCCATTGCTCAAGTTTCCCTTGGGCATTGATAATGGCTAGGCGATTGCGGGCTTGAATCCGCGTGATGCCGTAGCGCGCCTCCATTTGCTCCAAGGTGAACCACTCGGGGCCATTGGGCTCCTTTTCGGTCGCCATAATGGCGTCCAGCGTAGCCCACGGATCAATAGGCTTTGACTTCGTTTGAGGCGTAGAACTTGCCTTCGATTTCACGGGCTTGGTGTATTTGGTATGTTCCATTGTTGAAGAGAAAGCCATATCCCCAGCCGTGCGCCCAACGGAGCTTGCCCGTCTTGCGGTTGGCATAATCAGGGTTGAGGTTGCAGAGGCACCCGATGGAGCGTGCCTCCTGTTGGTTGAGCCCTGGCGTCTGAAAGGACTCGATGCTGTGAATGTGTCCGAATACGACATTGCCGTAAATGCGGCTATGCGCGGCGCAAGCAGCCATGCCGGTGTGGTAGCCGTGCACCACCTTGAGGTGCCCAATCTCCAATACGCCTTCCCGTGAATCGTAGGGGATAAGCGAGGCGCGGCATTGGGCGGCAACGCCCTTTATCTGGCTCACCATTTCCACGCCCAAATCGCGGCGCACACCGTCCGTGGAGTGCAGCAAGTCCCACGGGCGCACGTCATGGTTGCCGAGCATTAGGTGGTTTTCCTTGCCGTGCCGGAAGAACGCACGGGCGAAGTTGGCACCCGCCTCGTAGTCTTCACGCATGGAGAGCTGGCGCTCGTCCTCGGATGCCCCGCGCCGTATGGCGGCAAAGTCCCATAGATCGCCCGCAATCACGCGAATGTCCGGCTTGAAATCCGCCGCAAAGGCAAGGCAGGCGTCCGTTGCCCGCTTGTCCATCAGGGAGCCGTGAATGTCGCTACAGATGAGAAACTTCTTCATTCCAGATGATAGTTGTTAGCCGATCCACCTTTGTTACGGAGTAGGGGCGGGCGCGGAAATTATACGGCAGGGTTTCCGGCGGTGTTGGTGGCGGCGGGGGCGGAAACTTTGACGCCTTTGCGGCAGGCGGGGCGAATAGGCCGAGTTGCATACCGTGCGATTGCTCGTCGGATGATGGAGTAGCCCCTGCCCGTGCGGCGGTAGATTTCATTTTGGGAAAGCCCTTCGTCGTGCATACGGGCGAGTTCACGCTCGTCATGCTTGGTTACGCTTTGCGGCGTCTTGCGCTCGCTAAGGTTTGCCGCCTGCGCCACAGCCGATTGCTTCGGCATGTGCTTCTCAAAGAGATAGCGCACGGCGCTCATTGTGTCCGATACATTAAAGTCCACGTTGTTCCTTGGTTACTTGTTTATGGCATTGCTTGCAGAGGACGCGCAGCCCGTCCTTTTCGCAGAAAAGCCGTTCAGTGAATCCTGGTAGGTCCGCGAAATCCCTTAGACTCCCACAGGGAATCCGATGGTCTAATTGTGTCTCCTTCGCGGCGAACCAGCCGTTGCAAATCGCGCATTTGTATTCCCATTTCTGCTTCGCATTTGGCCCGCAATAGGGTCGCCGTGCGTCGTTTCGTGCGGCATAATTTGCAGGCCAGCGAGTAAAGGCGCGTCGCAAGGCGGAGCGTATGAAGGAAAAAAACTTTGGGGTAGTCCATGTTCCGTTGGCGTGTGTTTTGGGGTTGTTTTGGCGTGCCATGTAGTGAAAGCGACTACACGTTACGCTTGAAAAAGCCTGCGCGTCTTGGGCGACAGGGTGGCAATTACAGCAGCCATGTGCTTGCAGCGGGTGGCTCCCGGTTGCCCGTGGTTTACGATGTCTCCGAAGCGTTGCCACTGGGATAGGCGGCGGGAGGTGAAGTCCTTGCAGGTGCAAGCCCCGTTGGGGAAGTGTTGCTCCATATTCACGATGTATTCCTTTTCTCCAGATGAGGCGGGGACGGCAAAGCGTGCCCGCTCAAGGTGTCGTATTGTTTTCACTGTTGCGTTGTTCCAGCCAGAGGGTGCGGCGAGTTTCGTCGGATTCGGCCCACCAAGAGGGGAACCACATGGAGTCGTGGTTTCCGCTATGCGTGCAAGTGGGCCCGTGCTCGGGGGCAATGACGCCATGCTCTAGGCATTTAGGGCAGAGGTTCATTGCTCCTCCCACTTGCCAATGGTGCGGAGAAATGCCTCAGCGCGTTGGGAGGCGGTGGCGCGCCAAAGGAACGGGTCGTCGCGCATCACGAGTTCCAGCTCGGTGTGGTATTTAAGCCCATGAAGGTTGTGCGTCAGCACCTTCTCCGCCTCGTGCATGGCGTTCAGGTCGTTGAGGTAGTCGGGCACCTGAACGGCGACTCGCGTCCAGATTTGGTCGTCTTTGTCTACGCGGAAATGCATCGCGCAAGGTTTGGTCAGGCTCTCCGCGCGAACCCACCCGCACGCCTCGGCGATAATAATGCGCTGTTTCTCGGGGCTCATGTGTTCTCCTCCTTTTGAAACGGAACTACCTCACCGGAACGCACGTAGATTTCCGCCGTGTCCTCGTATTGATAAACCAGATAGTCACGATTGCCCTTCTTGAGCTGGGCAACCGCACGTTCAAACTCCTCCTCCTCTTCGGGGAGCGTGTAGGGATATGTGAGGGAAACGTAGCCCTCCTTGGGGAATTTCTCTTCGGATGTCATTTGGAAAACATTTCGCTAAAGCGGCAAACGGCTTCTTCAATGGACCGGCAAACAATGGATGAATGGTAAAGCAGCCACGGAGATAGCGGACGACCTGAGTAATCAATTAGAATCACCGGCTTTTGGCGTTCCCATGCGTATAACACCTCCATAGATGTTCCGACGCTTGGCTTTTCAAAATACACTAGCAGCGCATCGCAGCTATCAATGTCACGCTTGTCGCCTTCAACAATAGAGGCGCAGTTCTCCGCCTCCTTTCCTCGATAATCCCTGCTCATGGGGTCCAGAACGTTTGGGTGTAGTAGCTTCACTTTTGATCGCCACCCGTTTGCCTCGTCGTCACTGCATCCGTTTATGGGACCGGCCAGATATAGTTTTTTCATGCAAAGATTTCCTGTTTCTTGTCTTTTTGCGCGCGAGATGCGTGCGGCCAAAGTGGTGTTATGATGGGTGTGGCCTTGGTTCGCGCCCACTCCTCTATCCCGCGTGTTTGTTTGCGGTCGCCCCGATTCCATCCGGTTCCGTCGCAAGACTCCACGCCTAGCGACTCCAGGTAGTAGAGCTTTTCGGGGCTGTTGCAGCGAAGGACGTGAACCCGTGGGAAATTTTCTGCCCACATTTCTACGGTGTTCCATTTCCATTCGGTTGAACCGCCAACGCACACGACTTCCGGCGTTGGACGCATTGCCTTTACTGCGGCAACGTCGGCTCCATCTTGAACAGCCACAGCAAGAGGAAATGGGGTTTGTGTGGCATATTGCTGCCACTTTTCCAGCGTAGCGTTCCAGTCTCCCGGCCTGTCTGGAACTATCGCCCAACGCGGCTTAATGGGTGCCGACTGACACCAAAACATTAGGCGAGCCCAAGCGTCTTGTCCTGTGGAAAGCCATGCGCTCTCGTCAAAGCTGTTGTCTTGCGGGTTCCAGAGGCTAAAACACCCATTGTCGCAGGCATAGGGAAACCACTCCCACGGTCCGCGCTGTGCGCCGGGGCTGTAAAGGTGGCCGATGCGTCCCGTTTCTCTAGCGAGGGCAACCCACATCCACCCCGTTGAATTGGCTGGCATTACATTCATTGGGCGTTGTGAAAGTAACACACTTCCGCTCCGCGATTGCCGTCGTTTTCAACTACCACGCGGACACACGGGGCAATGCTTTGCGTTGCTTTTTGCATCATCCATTCGGCAATGCCCTCGTCCGATGTATCAGGCATTACGCCATTAAGAGCCGAGCCATGAAAGCCGGAGAACGTGCGCTCCAGTTCATTCACCAACCAATCCTGATCCACGTCGCCACAAAACCAAAGACGTGCCTTATAGCTGTGCCAGTGGGGTAGTGAGGCAGCGCCGTGTTTGTGCGGGATGTGGTGGTTTGATCGCCAAGTGAAATCGCGAAATGTCAGCTTCATAACGCAATGTCGTGAAACGTTGTGGTTGGACGGTGAAACATAAGCTCCGCCGTGTGTTGTCCTTCGCCGCGCCCTTTCGCCTGTATGGCTTCCACATACACCGTGGATAGGGTGCCATCGTTCAAATCCTGCTCTGCGCCCGTGCGTGGGTTTTCCTTCGGCGCGTGGAGGAACACCACCCTGTCCGCGTCCTGCTCGATGTTGCCACTCTCACGCAAATCAGACAAGTATGGACGCCTGCCATCCCGCTCCACCATGCGGCTTATCTGCGAAAGCAGAATCACCGGAATGTCCAGTTCATTAGCCAGCATCTTGTAGCCCTTGCTCATGCGCCCGATGGCTAGGTCGCGCGTCTCGCCACGATCCTGCTGCGGGTCTTGGATTTGCAGGTAGTCCACGAATACAGCCTTTATCTTACGCACCTGTTTGAGTGCTTGGATACGGCTCATCACGGCGGCATAGGTGCAATCGCGATCAAATACGTGCAGCCGCTTTGCCTGCGCCACTTCGTTAAGTGCCGCCATGAACGCCTCGCCCTGTTGCTTGTTGAGTTCGCCCCGCTTGAGGGAGCGATAGGATACGCGCGCCACGCTCTGAGCCAATGCGGCGACAACGCTGCGCTGCGTCATTTCGTGAGAGAAATACAGCACGTCGCCGTATTCCTGCGCCCATTTCCACGCCATTTGGCGGGCGCACGAGCTTTTGCCAATGCCGGGGCGGGCGGCTACGATGATGAGTTCCCCGCCCTGCGCCGGCCCCAGGGTGTTATTCCATGCCGCCCAAGGCCAACGCATCCCCGTGTCCGACTCGTCAGCGTGTCCGGCAAGGATGCGGGAGCAGGATGCCGCCACCTCGGCAACAATGTCGTCCATCGTCTTCACCTTCTCCGTCTCGCCCTTGAGGGCTAGAGCGGCGCTCACCTTGGCAACAAACTCGTCAACGGAGCCGGAATAGCCGATGGCTTTCTCCTTGGTTTCTTCGGCAATGGTGATGAGACGGCGGAGCATATGCAGCTCGCGCACCTTCTCAATGGCGTAGGGAAAGGACATGGCGCTGCCGCCACCCGTAGTCACTTCAACGAGGGCGGAATAGCCGCCCAACTCCTCCAGCTTGCCGTTCTTTTTCAGTTCTTCGGCAAGAACGGAAATGTCAATGGGCTTGCCGTGGAGATGCAGCCAAAGGATGCTTTTCCACACCTTGCGATGGGTGGAGTTGTAAAAGCACTCTTCGCCTATTTTGGCGTCTAGTGCCTTTGATAGCGCGGGTGGTCCGTCCATGAGGACGTTGACGATGACGGTGCGCTCTTGCTCGTCAGAATGGGGAAGGCTCATTTATTAGCGGCGGAATAGTCGTTCTCGTATTCCCACAGGTTCAGCACGGCCTTGAAGCCCCGCCATGCTTTGCGCAGATCGTCGGGCGTGCGCTCCAGTATGTCCACGCGCCCGATTTCCGTTGTGCTAATTAGAACGTTGTATCCCCGCGCGCTATCGGGAATCTCGTAGTCAAGAGCCGCCCCCCAATAGGCTTGGTAGTACGCGACGAGTTGCATCGCGTGGTTGGTGCTATCAAAAGCCGGTTTTCCCGGCTTGGACTTCTTAAACTTGAAATCCATCACTCCCGCCGTGCTGTCGTTGCGCCTATCCCACAACAAGTCGGTGGTTCCGGCGTAGCCGTAATCGCGATTGACCAATCGCTTTTCTACCGCAAACGGCTCAATGTCCAGCCGCCCAATAGCATCTAGCGCGGGCTCCACCAGCTCCGACAGCCTGCGGGGCGTATTCATAACGACTACTTCGGTGTCTGCGTAAGAGCCATCGCCAAAAAACGACTCAAGCGCAGCGTGGCCGAGTTCTCCAAGCTGGCGCGCAGCCTCCACGCCCTTGCCCGCTTCCTCGCGAATGAAGGCGTTGTATTCGCCTAGCGTGTCTTGCGTCGGGGCGCAACGATAGCACGCCTCAATCAGCTGGTCTTCGATCCAGCGGGAAAGCCCCGCGTCCTTCTTCACCTCAAAAATCGTGGTGACGGAAGGGAATAGCCCCAGCTTGCGGGCGTCCCGTATGTCCGTGGGGCGCGTCTCGCTCTTTGCGCCCTTCTTCGTGGGCTGCGTGTGAGCAGGTTGCCCGTCCTTCGTGTAGTAGTGTCCCATAAATGTCCTATAAGTGTTCTAGCGTTTTGCCTTCCGTTGTGCCGCTAGTGCGGCGTATTCGGCGGGTGTTAGATACACCCTGCGTAGCTTCGTATTCTCGGCGCGGTGATGCACCATGTTCCGTGTCACGCCTAGAGCGGCGGCAATTTCCTTGATGCTCTTGAAATCCAAGAGCATTGCGTCCACTTCAGCGGACTTGGGGTGTCCTGGGTAGGCCATTGGAAAGAGCTTGTTCCAGCCGCATCCGCGTCTCCTCCTCACGTCGGCCACGCTCGTAGCCGACGTGCAGGAGAACGGAGCACGCTACCGTAACGAGCAAGATGGCTGCGCCAACGAGCAACAGGTCTGTGCGTTCCGTTCTCATGGCTCAGAAGGGCACGTCGTCGTCTGCCACCTTCTTAGCGGGAGCGGCGGGGGCATCGTTGCCCTTGCCTCCACCCGCCTTGCCGTTGCCGATGTAGGGGGCTTTAATGCCCGCCTTGCGGTCTTCGGCGGAATAGCTTTGCTGGATGGCGTGGGTGTTGCCAAACTTGTCCGGCTCGTCATTTTGCCAGATCACAATGTTCAGCCATTTCTCCCCCTTCTGGGAGGTAAACAGCTTCTCCTTATTCACTTTGGATAGGTTGATACTTGCTTTCAGCATGAGGTTAGTTTGTTGATGATTTTCTGAGCTTGATCGTGGTTGAGGGCGTCAAAGGATTTGACGCCAAAGTGTGCGAGTGCCTTGCCCATGCGGTCGGGGTTGGCGGTGGAAAGGTCTGCCAAGCGGGCTTTCTGCTCGGCACTGATGGGGTCGGGGCGTGCGGCCTGCCCGTCGTCGTCGGCCTGGGTGATGCCGCAGATGGCGGCTAGGGAATACCGGCGGAGGTAGGTGGTGGCAGAGCCTACGCCCTGCGGGTCCGCCTTGCCCAAAGGGCTCCATGCGGTGCCCTCAATCCACTCGCCGCTTTCGTGGGTGAGTCGGGTGGTGACTGAAAAAGCCAACGTATCGCCCACCATCACCAGTTCGCCAAGGGCCTGAGAATAGGCGATTCCTTGCGAATTAAGAGGCTCCTTCACCGACTCAATGATAGCGCCCAAGTCCGCGTAATTGTTCTTAAAATGCGGGTTCTTGGCGTTTTTAAGTGCATTCCCGATTTCGCGCTGCGCAGCCACTAGGGCTGGTGCGATTTTGGCGATGGATTCGGAGGTTTTCATGTCAAATCTCGTGGGGCGTTCCGTGACGGGAGCCGACAACCCGCGCCAACTCGTAAAGGGCGGCTTCGGCGGCACGGAGCTGGACAATGGCCTCATTCTTGCCTTCAAGGCGTGCTTCGGCGCAAGCTAGCTCGTCTTCCAACGTGTAGCACGTATCCAGCGCCATGCGGAGTTGGTCTTTGGTATCGCGGACGCCCTCAAGGCGGCGCTTGAGTTCATCAACGCGCGGATACTTCGGTTGAATAATGTCGTGTGTCATGTGTTCCTTGCCGTCGGCGTTTTCCGCGTTTTGCGGATTGTCCGCCTGACGCCTTCTACGCACCTACCCTACCATTTTGGACGGAAATTCCTAGCACTTTTTTCGTCAAAAGTGGAGATTATTGCAAGTGGCACGCCTGCTGCATGTTTGCGTTGCGCATTTCTCGCCTCAAGGCGCCCGCTCCTTGTAATTACAAGGAAAACACCGCAACCATCGTTGACAGGTGCGTAGTCTGTTACACTCATCGTCGTTGTGTGTTCCATAGCCTATGGGGGAGCCGCCTAAGTGTTCGGGCGGGCTTTTTCACCTCCCCCATAGGCACTGGACACACGAAACACACAATGCGGAGCCTCAAGCAAATTTACCGGATTCACTGGTCGTCCATGTTGACGTCGGGCAACCCTATCTTTGAACACTGGGAGCGTCCGCCCGAAGTGCTTTGCACGGGCATGACCCCAGTTCAGGCAGCAAGCAAGCACGACGCTGCCCGTCTCTGGAAAAAGTGGTTTCCAAGGGACGAAATTGATCGTGTAGAATAAGCACCTTTCCGAGCTGCCGGATAATGCAGCCGTAGGGTTCCGGCCACGTATCAGCTATTGCACCGGACGCCTCAAGCGGTGTTAAAGTCAGCTTTGCTAGACCGACTCAAAAAATCCATCATTCAACTTTGACGGAGTTTCGAGGGTGATGGTATGGAGCTAACGCTCATTCAGGGCTAAGGGAAAGCGGGAAGGTCGAAAACGGGATTAGGTTTCCGTGAATCAGCAAACGGCATAACCAAGATGGTTCCATGCGCTACGGTGCATGGAAACTCCGCTATTCGGGCAAGGGAAAGCCTCTACTCAATGAGTAGCTGATATGGCTACAAAGCACTTGGCTTAACGGCGACTCGCCGTATCCGGGTGATACGCTTCACGCCCGTAATTTACGGGATCGAAAAACCTAATCAAAAACCCAAGTGCTAGGTGACAAGTAGTGCCTTGCGTATGGGCATAAAAAAAGCACCTACCGGAGTAGGTGCCTAAGTTAGGTTGGCGACTTTTCAAATCATACCAACTACCTGTTGGGCAAATCACTGAACGCGCTTTATTGCGTTTTCCAAGTTTTCGCCGGCCGCAGCATCATTGGCGTCAAGGTAGGTGCTGGTTTGCAGCGATACGTGTCCCCTCACGCAGGACACTTTTGCGACGACTCCGGTTTGGCAGGCTTCGAGCGTGATGGAGCATTTTCCAGCGCGGCAAAGTGCGATCAGTGCTTTGATAGTTTCGGTGTTCATGGAGTTTTCTTGAAATTTCCCAGACGCCCAACAAGGCGCCAGAGCCAACGCCGACGGCTGGCATGGGGCGGAGTTAGACTCAGTGGCGGCGTGGCTCATCTTTGACTTTGGGTGCTAGCTTTCGCGCTACTCGGGCTCCCGTGATGCGTTGCCCGATGGCCGACGCGGGAACGGGCGTCCACGCTCCCCACGATTCGATGTAGAACCAATCGCCGCTTTTTACGGTGTCACCATTGGCCAGGCGGGCCATTCCGGGCGGTGGCCGCTCCCTGGCACCCAACAGGTCCCCAGAGCCAACGCGGCCATCTTCCGCGAGCTTATCGTTATTAGTGGTGTTTTCCATAGAGTGCTTGCGGCAGTTACAGCCCGCCGCGTGGCTCATCTTTGACGTTAGCCGTCACGCGTGCGACGATGGCGGCGTGTTTCATATAGGCTTCCGTGTGGCATCGCGTGCAGTCTCCGCAGTGTTCCTGTTTCAGCGACGGAAGCCACTCGTCGCGGAACCTCACCCACATTCGGGCAATGTCGGACTCGTCGTGCTTGTAGGGATCGCGCTCCCATGCGTTTACATACCAAGCCGAAAAAGCCAAAGCGGCCAACAAATCGCCAGAGTCCAACGCGCTGTGGTTGCCCGCGATCTCGCACAGCGCGCGTGCGCTCGTGTCCGTTGATGCATCGTGAGCGGTTCCGCCCATCGTGTCGTTTTCCGAGGTTTCGTCGCTTTGATCTTCGTTCATATTTTGGTTCTCCGTTCGTCGCGCGTGGCTCATCTTAATCGTTCGGCCTATTGTTCCATGCAGTAAGCGCGGCGGAATGCTCCGGGTTAAGTGGGCCGTTACACCCGCAGCCTTCGCACTCCACGCGATACCCGCCTGGGTAGCTGTGCGAAGAAATGGCCGCAATGTAGGCGTCCGGCGCAACGCTGTCCTTGTCGGTTAATCCGCAAAATGGGCACGGAGCTAACGGAGCGGTCGTTTCCGGTTTCGTTTCCTGAGTTTTCATAGGTGATTTGATCGCCATGCGGGCGTTTCATTTCCGGCCCTGTGGCGTGTTTTGGACGTTAGGCAGACCGCGCAACCGTTAGCGCAGCCAAAAGGGTGTCCAATTCCTCCCACCGAAGAGATGCAGCAAGGCGCAATGGCATCTCCTTTCCGCTGCCGTGGACAAGGAAGGAACACCCCTCCATGTTTCCCCACGGGTAAACACTCACTGTAATGTCCGGCCCTTCCAAAAAGATTTCCTTGGTAGTTGTTTTGATGGATGAAAGTTTCATGGGGTGTCTTGCTGAATGGCGTGATGAATGCAGCCAAAGTCATCGCCCGTCCAAAATCGCCCACCTTCCATGTAGGAGTAAACAAGGTGGGTGCGGGCGTGGTGTTCTGACCCTTCTGGGCTTTGAGTGTCCTCGTAGAGCATGGGGCATTTGCATACGCCGCCATTGCGGTCTTCGGCGTGCTTTGCGCGCGGCTTTGATGCCGTGTGCCATTTGCAGGTCTTGCAGGTTTTGTTAGCTGATAGTTGGGCCTCCAGGGAACGCGCAAAGTCGGCGTTTACGCGATAGTGCGGACCTGTTTGCAGGATGGAGCGGATTGCCGCGTCGGTGAGGGGTGTGCTCATGGCGTTGCCTTTCGTGCGGCGCCGATGGCAGCGCGTAGCTCTTCTTCCGTGGTGATGCCGTTTAAGGCTGCCGGGAAGTGCAGCAGCATCTTGCGCACCACAAGCGCCAGCGCGGCGTTTTCGCGCTCAAGCAGCTCGCAACGCCCTTCCGCCACGGCAAGGAGCGTGTGTTTTTCGTGCTCCAGATCGCACGCTTCCCCCAGCTTGGCGCGCAGGGCGGCAAGTTCGCGCTCTACGATTTCCTCAATGATCGGCATTGCCTGTGCGTATTCCACGCACGACAGCCATTTCCTAAAATTGCCTTCAAGCGCGGCGATGATCGCGCTGGCGGCGCGGTTTGATTCCTCGGTTGTGCGTTCTTTGGTGTTCATGTTAAGGTCTTCCATTCCTATCTACCCAGCCCATTTCCTTGTAAATGTCGGGACCAATGCACGCCTCCTGCGGGTTGCGGTATTTCTCAATGATTGCATCGGTGGGCTCCAGTAGGTGCGCCCGTGTCTTCGTGGGCGTGAATTTGATGCCCACTTCCTTTTGGCAATGGGCAATTAACTCGTCCAACAGGCTTCCAAAGGAAAGCCCCGTTTCAGCGCGCCATAGCTCCATTTGGAGCTTGGTTTCTCTGGTAACGTGCGGTCCTCCGCTCCATAGGCGGATTCTGCGCTTCTCCACCGGCAATGGTGGGCGTCCTGGCTTTCGTGGTGTGTTCATGTAGGGAGAAAAACTACCTTGTTGCGCTTAGTAAAGCCCCAATTGCGCCTAAAGCGAGGCTGGGGCGGATTGTGGCGAGCAGGCGCGTGCCTTCAAATACGTCAATTTGATCGGTGCGGCCATTGGTTGACCAAAGCAGGGTAAACGTGCTTCCCTGCATTTGCACCGTAGCGTAATGGGAGCCCCTGCGGTCGCTTAGGGCGCGTTTACGCAGCGTGTCGGCATCTGGTTCGCCGGAGTGGAGGCGGGCGTAGTGTGCGCCTGATTGCCACGAGCGGCGCAAGGCGGCGGAGATTTGGCGACGCCCGCGCGGAGTTAGCTTTCGGACTTTGGAAATCATACCAACTACCTGTTAGGCTGAAGGAATTTCGATGTATGCAATACCGTCGCATTTTTCACAGGTATAGCGTTCCGCCGTTGGTGCATCGGATGGACAGGTTTCGCCATTTTCATCGTATGCTTGGTATTCAATTCCATTGTTATCGCATGAAGGGCATTTTCTAAATCTTATTTCTCCGCTTATTACTTCACGAAGCCATTCGTTTGAGCACTCGGTATATTTCATAAAAATCGGAGCCTAACCTTTCGCTGGAGCCAACGCCTACCGGCGCGGCTCAGCTTGTGCGTTCTGCGGATCCAGAATGAAGGCCGCGATGTGTCGTCCGGTGCCTTTACCCTGCGAGCCGTCTTCGACCGCGCACCATTTCACGTCGCCGAGGTTCCGCACCTGGGCGCCAGCCGCGAGGAGCATCAGCAGCCACTTGTCCACGGGATACACGAGCACCACTTTCTTTCCCTTCCGGTGCTCCATGATCGCCTTTTTTGCCCACGCGGTCGGACCCTTTTTCTTCGGTTTCTTGTCGCCTGGCCCTTGGTGCATGATGGATCCGAAAGGGGGATTGACGTAGCTCGATTTGCCCCACTCACACGTCAGACCGTCGAAGTCGGCAGGCTTCGGGCACGGGCACGGATCGAAGTCGAATTGGAACTCCGCTTGGAGTTCGCGCATCAAGTCCGGCGGCGTGAGCCAGTAGTGTTTGCCGTCGGATCCGTTGCCGACGTGGAATTTGTTCTCTGCCGGCGGGAGTTGCGACTGGTGCGTGCGAACGTCCTGAGACGCAGAACAAGGCACCTTCGCCAACGAGCACAGCGGCTCGTCCTCGGGCGGGAGTTGTAGCTGGAGAGCGGAGGTCATTTGTTATTCGCGCTGTGCTCGTGGCTCATTGCCGGCGTTAGCACCGAGACAGCCGCGTGCGCAGCCGGTCGGTGTCCGTTTCGTGGCACTCTTTACCGAGCGTCTGCGACTTGCCGGAGCAGCAGATTTTCCCGTCTTCGCACCATTCGGTTGCGTGCGCAAAGCCGGCCGATTCCACTTCGTCGCCGAGCATCTGCGCGATTTCTTTGTGGCTCTGCGTTTCCTCGAAAAGCACGAAGCCGCGATGTTTGAGTTTCAGGTATTTCATAAAAAAGGGTGCTAACAGGCGATTAGAGACAACGCGGTGTGCGGCTCAGTAAGCGTGCGGAGCATGGCTCCCGCGTGTCTCACTCGCGGTGTTCGGCGTAGTGGCTGCTATGGCTTTTAGGTCTTCAGCTGGCATCGTCCACCAGCCGCCAGCGTCGGCTATCGCCACCAGGTTTTCTCGCGTGTTCCAGCTCACCGCGTAGTCGCCAAAGCAGGCGATTTCTCCGCCGTCAAAAGCGTTGTCGGCAAGCACCTGTTCCAGAATCCGAAAAGATGCATTATTTAGATGTTCCTGCGTGTTCTTAGTAGCCATATCGCTTACAAAGCAAGGCACAGAATCACCCCGCACGCGAGCAAGGCAAGGAAAATTGCCGAGCCCGTAATTTCCTTTAGTGCGTCGTTTTTCATCAGCTGGTTCCCCTCGCGCGAGCAATCACGCTGCGCGCTTGGTTAAATTGGGCGCGGAATGCTCCGTCGCCGTGAAGCTCCGCCGCCTGTGTGATCGCTTCTAAGGCGTCCAGCATGCACGGAGCGCAGGCAATGAGCCGTGCGTTGGCCGCCTGTGTGCCTCCAGCGCAGGAGTAGGGCAGCGCGATAAGGTCGCTGCGGTGTCCGTTGTCGATGCGTGGAGTGCTGCTGAAAACGAAGGGGACGCCCTGTTCGGCATGGAGTTGCCAGGGTCCGGGTGTGTGTGTGCTCATTAGAGGCAAAATTGATCCAGGTGATGCGCGGGATAAACAACCTCCTGCCGAGCTGGTCCGCGTTCAGTGGACGTTATGAGGTAATAATCCTTCCCGTTTGCGTAATTATAGTGCGAGATTCGCACGCATTCTCCCGCCTTAAACTCGGCGCAGGAGATGCGCGCAAATGCTGTTTTGTAGAGTGTTTCCTTGCGTTGTGTGCTCATAATGTGTGTCCTTGTCTCTCCACTAGCCGTTCAGTTTCAGCTCCTGCGCGCCATAGCACGCCGTCCAGTGCTCCCAAAAAGATTGAGACGCAAGTGTGCGAAGCCCTGAAAGCCTGCATTCGCAGCGTCTTTGAACGTTTAAAGATGGAGTCTTGCGCCATAGCGCGAGAATCCTGTCGTGTCTGCGCTCGATTTGCTTAAATGTTAATTGTTGGCGCGTGTTCATGGTGTGTTCCTTGTTTTGCTTAGTGTGTTTTGGCCGGAATTTCCTCGATCACCTGCGCTCCCCTGCGAATTGATGACTCCCCCACCGCGCGCATAAGTGCTGCGGAGTGGAACGCGTGGGAGCTGACAAACTCACCGCAAAATCGGACAACCCATTGCGGCTTTTCCCGTCCGGTCCATTCATGGGTGATTGAGTAACGCTTGTCGGATTTAAGGTGCGTGGGTGTGTTCACGTTGCCACCTCCACCTCTTGAGCCATACCCTCAAGCAAGGCGTCTAGCTCGCGCAAAGTGGGCGCGGATTTCACGAGTGCCTTCCCCTGATTCGGCAAGTAGATGACAACCCGCCAGCCAAGGTCACGGTTTCGGCGCACTCGATGCGCGCCGTTTAGGAATGCCACGTATTCGCCGGGGCGAGATTCGGACTTCTCAATGCGTTTCAAGTTCACGGTGTTCCTTGTTTTGCTTAGGTGTTAGTTTTTAGCGTGTCTAAACGTTGCGTAGGAATCATAGCGCGAGTGACGGTAAAACGCGCGCAAGGTGTCCCAATCGGGCTCGTCTTTCCAAAAGTGGCACCAGGCGTTCACCGATTGCGCGAAAAGTGCCTTGGCATAGGCAACCTGCCATTCCGGCGCTTCCGATGGACGGCAAGGGCGCTCGCCTCCGGTCCATGCAATTTTGCCGAATGGACGGCCCGCTGACATCTCAAGCCGCATCACTTGCCTGCGGAGTTCTTCAACCTCTGATTTTAGGGTGTGTGTTTTCATGTCGGGAGGTGTTACCAAGCGGAGGTTTCAAGCGTGATACCTAATTCTGCGCGCAGGGATTCCGTTAGGGGTTTCAAGTAATCGCCGTTAGGGTCTTTGGCATATATGCCAGCGTCTTCCTTTGGCGTCGGTCCACCGACTCCGTTGGGCCTATAACCGTATGCTTCTTCCCAACAGGCTTGCTCGTGGGAAGTCATATCGTCCCACGCTTTTTCAAAAGCATCAGCGTCGGCAGACGGGAAAAACTCATCTTCGCAAATGCCATATGCGTCTTCCCACGTCTGCGCCCTAACAATTCCAGAGATTCCCACAGAATCCCTGTGGATCCAAAGGGGACCGAACCCATCATCGTAAACGCGTATGGGATGCCCGAAACGGGACCTGGCACCCGTTAGGCGCGTTTCGTCGGAAAGCGTGATTGCGTGCGTGTGTGTGTTCATAGTAGGGAAAAGGACTACGTTAGCGGTTGAAAAAAACCAGGACGGAGCCGCCGCGCGGGACAAAATGCACGTCTCCATTGAGACGGGCATCGCGAGCGTAGGCCTCAAAATCAAAGTAGAAGCGCAGGCGTTCGGGGATTTCGTTAAAATCGCCACAGTCTGACAAGAATTCTTCCGCCCATTCGGCTTCGTCGCGATAAGTGCCAGAATACGCCTCTTGTGCCTCTTTAATGGAGGCATCCTGATTCACGTCCTCCCGATAGGCCTCCACAATCTCGCGTTCATCATCGGAAAGCGCGAGCCAGTCCCACAACTCCGCCCCAATGGAGGACTCGGAATAATACGAGCGAGGGAATCCCTCGAAATCCTGAAACATCAGCTCCGGGTCGGATTCGTCCGCGTGGAGCTGCCGCGCAGCCTCAAGGAATTCGGCGCGGCTGGAGTAGTCCTCCAAGTTGAGCCAAGCACCGGCAATGTTGCCGGAGTTGTATTTTGCGTAGGTGCCGACGTAAACGCGGGCGGATTCGGTGTGTGTGTTCATGGGTGTGTTTCGGTGTGTGTGTGTGTTATCGCTTGCTGCGCGCGTGGTGATGTGTGTGTCCATGATGGGTGAATTTGTGTTTGGTTGCTTTTACTTAGTGACTCTGAGGTGCTATCGCGTGGCGACGGAATAATCAGGCTCGTAGTGCAGCGGTCCAGATATCCCAATTGAGGCGATGTCGTCTTGCGTGATATCAGTCCGCAGCAAAGCGTGCCCGAGCGTCTCGGTCGGGTCCACATACAGCGGCACGCGCGAACCATCGCGCAGCGTGAGCGTGTGGAGCATTACGTTATCAGGGAAGCAATGGGAGATTTTCGTTTTCATGATGGGTGATTTAGCGGCCATCAACTTCCGGGTCAAATGCCTCGGCAAACTGATTGATGATTTCCTGCGCAACTTGCCGAGCATTGCTACGCCGATATACGCCAACTACCGCCCAAAGTCGGAATCCATACGCCCCGCCAGTGAAGGAATTATCTCCGGTCTGATAAGACCAGTTACCTTTCGCATCAGCTCCCACCGTGAGCAGAATGCCCGGAATTTCGTCCTCATCGTAAGCGCGAAACTCATCCGAGATGCTGCGTTTAACCGACATGACGAGGCTGCGCATTGATGCCAGCGTGGGGAATTGGGGCTTGTGTGCCCGCTTGTGTGCTTTTGTGTCCATGCGCAAGATAATCGCACGATATCATTGCGCACTCAAGAGAAAAGTAGCAAGACAGACTACATTTTCCGCAACTTACGCACCATCCCGCAACTTACACCATATCAATTTTCGCCCAAAATCCTGGCTTTTTTCGCCGATCGCCCGAAAACCGCGCCCTAATTCGCCTCCAAATCAGCCTTCCACCAGAATACCCGCCGCAACTCGCCACCCGTGCCGAATCAGCGCCCTCGGCTTCGCCGCTATGCCATACCGCCCCAAGCACCAGCACGCTTTCAACGGCCACACAATGCGCCAGCTCGGTGCCTTGATGGGACAACCACGCCCCACGGATGGATTGCTCCTCTTAACACACCTTACGCGCCCACTATCGCCATATTCCCCACTGTGTCCAGTGGGAGACGGAGGGAAAGGGGTAAAAGTTACACCGGATTCTCACTTTTCTTCAAGTATTTCGCAAGTAACACGGGAATAGGGTGTTAACCCCAACCAAATCCCCGTGCTTCATGCAATGCACAGTGCCCATTATGTTAAGTTGCACGCGCGGATCTGGCTTGTGGGGTGATTCGGCGCCCCGCGAGCTGATGCCGGTAGGGGGGCGGGGGGGGGCAGGGCGTGGTGGGGGGTGGTAATCGTGATT
>JACCDP011533800.1_pt1 | contig 26542 bp, 28 predicted proteins | sample 7445841 | NCBI WGS metagenome assembly JACCDP01 (sample SAMN15323441, study PRJNA562643) | freshwater metagenome | isolation source: river surface water | place: USA:Blue River Watershed | collected 2017-08-17 | reverse complement strand
TTAGCCCAGTTGTCCGGTGTTATTCTGTAGCCCTTCGGATACTCTTTGTAGTCTACCACGAATCCACGGTAGATGGCGTCACCCTTTTGTGTTTGGCCGCGCCCAGAATTTTTCTGTGCCTTGGCACCATCGCGCTTGATTTCTGCTTTCTCACTCATCTATTATCTCTTCCAGTTTGAGGGTGAAGTCATAAATGGTGCCATGTATATATTCTATCACTCGAAACCTTTTACCATTAACGAGCACCACTGCCCCAACATACTCGTCGTTCATCAGTATGGGTCCGCAAATCCCTGCTCTGGAACATCAACTGGCTCATACGTCTGATGGAAGATATCCTCCTTGCAGGGATAAAGTTCTCCCTTGACACCACGAATAATGTAATCACCCTCCCTGGCAATCATAACTCCTTCAAGAGTAGGAATAAGCATTCCAAGGGTGTTAGTGTCGCGGTGAACCTGTGGTTCCTCAGTCGGCCAGCCATCTTCATCCAGCCACGTTCCGCGAGGCTTTCCTTCATCTATATCGCCAACGTCAGCGAAATCGCACATCAACGGCCAGTTGGCCCAAGTTAATTGTAGAGCCTCGATAACTACCGGGCGCTTACGATACCTCATTGTTTTACCAACTTAACAATAACCCCGCTGTCTTTCCACACGGTGATAAAATCAACCCTCCAGATATCTGATCCCATATAGATATACTGGCCGTAGAACGGCTGTGCGTCGAGCGGGAAATATACGATGTTTTCCATTACTTACCCTTCATAGACTGTATGGTGACGTGCGTTGTTTCTCCGCAGGTTCGACACTCAACGTCGAATTCACCATTTTCTTCGTAGGTCGCCTCGGTATTGTTGCTTCCGCAATCACACCGAAACGTTATCTCCGACTTCTTCCTCTCCCTGGGCTTCGTCTCCGTCTGCTCCGATGAGAGGTTCAATATTTCCTCTAGCAAGTTCATAAATCCTTTCCTCCAATACCGAAGCAATGTCTGGGTTCTCAGTAAGATACTCGATCACCTTGGATTCGCCCTGCAAGACCTGTCCCTCGACCGTGTACCATGCGCCTGATTTCTTGACGAGCCCGTAGAGTGTTCCTAGTTTGGCTAGTTCTGACTCCCGGTTGATTCCTGGCTTATAGGGACCGGCGAAATAGAAGTTGTATTGCCCGGTCGCCCCCATAGCAGCAGTCTTATTGAAAACAACAGTCCAGTTGACAGGCCGTCCGACAACTGTTTCGATAAGCGCATCCCCAACTCTGATCTTGTCCTTAATCTGCTCTGCCTGTGCCTCTGATGAGAACACCTTGATAATGGTGCTACTGTTGTGCTTTGTCTTATTACCGCCGTGGAAACCCAGTTTTCCATAGTTCTGAATCTCTGCGGTGACCTGACTGATCATAACAACCATGCAGTCACTGTTGACCGCCATGATCATGTTAGACATGCGGCCCAGGTCTTTAGCCTGCGAGCCGATCTGACCAGTGTTCTCAAAATCCTTCAGTTCGTTCTTGTCCGTCCAGAATGCTGACGAGAGAATGTCAGAAATACTGTCGATAACAAGAATGTCAGCACCAGCCTTGACTAGTTCTACGGCTGCCTCGGTAACCTGATTGATTCCGATTTCCTGAACGATCAGCAACTTTTCTAGATCGACGCCTAATTTCGCCGCCCAGTCTGGGTCAAACGTCATTTCGCAATCGATCCAGGCTGCTAGTTTTCCTTCACGCTGCGCCTGAGCAATGAGCATCAAGCAGAAACTGGTCTTACCAGCAGACTTATTGCCGAATACGAGGTGTTGTCTACCGTATGCAAGACCTCCGTTTAGCGCGATGTTCAGCCCGACGCTGGGCGTCAACTGCTTATTTACTACTACGCTTTGGGCTAGTTGGACTCGCTTTCTTGTTTTTGGGTCGAGTTTTGCTAGCAGGTCTTGCATGTCTGTCATAAAGATCGTCCTCTAATTGTTCTGCGATATTGTCTAGTTCTTTGTCTCTATATACTTTTATGGCTTCTATTAGTTTGGTCATGGTCTGCTTATCGAAGGACCGGACGACAAGCAGGTACTCATCGTCCGACCCCTCTAGAAAGTATGCACTAGCCATTATACCCTACGCAAGATTGCCATGCAGGCGAGGACGCTCAGAATTGACAGCCATCTTGTTCTGCAACTCTGCATCCAGATACACGTCGCCGGAAATCCAGCCGTGCTCTTTCATGCCAGCATATAGGTCGAACAGACGAATGATAATGTCAGCCATCTCTTCAACGATTTTCTTGTCGCCCTGCTGCTTACGCACGGCCTCTAACACCTCAGAAACCTCTGAGTGAACCAGGGCCAATTTAGCCAGGATGAAGTTAATGTCTATATCAGCATCCCAGAAGCCCTTTGCCTTGGCAGTATCGTGCATCTGCCACGCGTCATTTTCATACATCAGCATCAAGATCGTCTAACTGCTCTACTTCTGGTTCTTCGACCAACTCGATAACGATATCGTTGTTGCTGTCTAGGTCCATGGAGATTCCATAGTCCTCCCAATCTCTTACGTATAGATCGGACAGTTCATCGAGGTTGAACTTAAATGGGCCGCGCGCATACAAGATGGCTACGAGCAGCCTGTTCAGGTCAAGCAGTTCTTGCGCTGGGCCTGGAGAGTTTATGCTCATTATGGATTTCCTTTACGAATAGTGCGCCAGACTTCAATCTGGCTAGCGCTAGGGCAGGCGTCTTTCCGGCCTTCATAGCACCAGTGGCCTGACGGAACAAATCTTCGAAGACCATTATACGATGGAACTCGCCTTCTGAATTTGCAACCGTGACATAAGCCATTTGCTTCTTTTGCTTTGTTACGTGTGGCTGGAAGTGTAGCACATAATACCTGCGTGGCTCCACAGTTACCTGCCCGAGAAGATACTTGATAAGCGGATCATCAAGGTGGTCGTTAATCTCGTTAAGGGCAATGAACTTCGTGATCCTGTTTGCGCTGATAAGGAATAGATACAGCACACCCTTCTCAATAGCATCCTTGTCAGATGCGAACGTCGATGCCTGTCCGGCCTCGTCCACGAAATCGATGAGAGCCCAACCTGGGCCGCGCTTGATCTTCTCGACCATGCCGATGAGCAGGAATGTGTTTTCCTCATCATACTCGTCAGTCGTCTGGACATTAACCATAATCTCAGGCGGAACCATAGACGTGTTGAACTTAGGAATCTTCAAGTATTCATACAGGTTGTTCAACTCGTCACCAGTCATTGGATTGTCATCAAACGCTGCCGCGCCAATGGCATTCATGGCCTGGAACATCTTGCTGTTCACGCCACTGCCCTTATAGTTAGTCTTTTCCACCAGATCGGCATACGATTCGAATGGCCTGTGATTGAGAATCTTCGGGGCAGAGTGCGGCGTGATGAACTTGATATTACCAAGCCCGATGCGGATTGCGTCGCCGTCCAACTTGAATGTAATACCAGACTCGTTTACGTGCGGCAGCAGAACCTTGATCCCTAGACGCCTAGCCTCAATCAGATAACCAGTGACCGCGCGGTCGTCGTTCTCGTTCTGCAACAGCGCCGTCATGTATTCGTGAGGATAGTGGTGCTTGAACCTTGCCGTCCAGTATGACAGGACAGAATACGCCCAAGCGTGGGACTTGTTGAACGAGTAACCAGCGTGAGCCTCAAAATCAGTCCACAGTTGCTGGGCCTCGTCCTCGGAAATGTGCTGCATCGCGCCCTGTACGAATCGATCACGATACTTCTCAAACTTAATCGGGTCTTCCTTTTTACCGATCAGGCTTCGAATCTCGTCAGCCTCGGACCAGGACATTCCTGCTAGTTCTACACAGGCGCGCATAACCTGCTCCTGATAGATGATCACTCCATAGGTATCCCTGGTGAATGGCTCTAGCAGAGGGTGCAGATACTTTACCTGCTCCCGCCCGTGCTTTCTAGCGATATAGGTTCCACCCACGGTGTTCATAGCGCCAGGACGCACGAGTGCGTTAGATGCAACAAGATCAGCGAATCCGTCGCAGCCCATCTTCATCAGAAGATTTGTATACGGCGTGGCCTCGGCCTGGAAAACACCCTTCGTGAATCCGGCAGCCAACTTGCGATAGATAATAGGCTCGTTAAGATCGATCTTCAATGGGTCGATCTTGATTCCATGCCTATCCTCGACCATATCAATAGCATCAGCAAGGACGGATAGCGTCTTTAGGGCCAGGAGGTCGATCTTGATCAGACCGATCTTGGCAATCTCGCGTTTGTCGGCAGCGACGACAGCGATTCTTTCTTCCTCGCCGTCGATCTTACGAGTCTCGATTGATACGAACTTCGAAATGTCTTCCTTGGACGTGACGATACCGCCAGCGTGCATAGACGATCCACGAATACGCCCGCGCAGGCGCAGGGCTAGGTCCAGCACCTCGGGGTACTTCTCCCTGAATGCCTCTGTCAGACGTGACGTTTCGAACTGCTCAAATGTATCGACATTCTTCAGCGCCTTGTTTACCTCAGACGTTGGCACCGCGTAGACGCGCGCCGCGTCCTTGATGACGCCCTTGTCTGAGAAATACACATAGTTGCTGACGGTAGCAGCATATTTGAACTGCTCAGCAGCATATTCCTTGACCTGATTGCGATAGCGCGCATCAATGTCAACATCGATATCGGGGAAGTCGTTTCGTTCCTCGTTGATGAATCGTGCGAACAGAAGATCGCCGTCGAATGGGTTTACGTCTGTGATGAACAAGCAGTAGTTGAGCAGCGACCCAGCACCCGATCCTCTACCCGGCCCGACCAGAATGTTATTCTGACGGCAGTAGTTGAGCAGGTTCTGAACAACCAGGAAGTATGTTGGGAAATTCTTCTTCCTGATCGTGTCTAGTTCCATCTGCAAGCGCTTCTCAGCCTTTTCACCAGACAGCCCGCGCTTGTTGAACCCATCCCAGGCAACGTCAGCCAGAACCTTGTTCGGGTCACCCTTAGGCTGTGGGAGTAATTCCAGGTTCTCGTGATAGTCGTACTCGCCAATGTTTCCGAGCACGTCCAGTGTGTTATCGAATATGTCGGTGCGCTCGATACCAGCGTTCTTGAAATCCTGGTGCATATCAGGGCGCGACTGGACGAACAACTTGAACTCTTCGAACGACATAGTACGGTCAGGATAAATGGCGTTCAGGCGCTCGTAGATATCCTTGATGTTCTTTGTGTTCTCATACGTAGCCTCGTCATTCTTTTTAGGCTTCGCGGAAAGAATCAGCAGCGCCTCTTCGACCCACTTATCCTCTTCCTTTGCGTAGTGGCAGTCGGAAGTAGCGACAGGCTTGATCCCATACTTATCGGCAAGGTCCAGCAGACCGGCGTTGATTTCAGCAGGGTTGTGAGACTGAACCTCCATATAGAAGTTCTCGTCAAATGTTTCCTTGAACCAGCGGGTTAGTTCATCTGCCTTTTCCATGTCACCGCGCTCGATTTCCTTGGCGATGAGCCCATTCAGGCAGCCGGACAGCACGATGATGCCGTTACGGTATTCGTAAAGCAGATCGCGGTCGATACGTGGCTTGTAGTAGTAGCCCTCTGTCCAGGCAATCTCTGACATTTTGTTGAGATTGGCTACACCATCCTGGTCCTTAGCAAGCAGGATGATGTGGTTATAGAGGTTGGTGTTGTCCTCGCGCTTTTTGACGGAGCGCTTGTCGAATCGATCCGTTGGCGAGATATAAGCCTCGACACCAAGTACGGGCTTGATATCCAGAGACTTTGCGGCGCGCTGCAACTCACGGTGCGACGAGAGCGTGCCGTGGTCGGTGATTGCAATTCCAGGCTGTCCGAAATCCTTGGCAGCCTGCGCCAGTTCCTCAGCAGTATTCAGACCGTCCAATAGGCTGTAGTGCGAGTGAACGTGAAGGTGTACGAAGTCCATTATTTCCTTTCAAATAGGCGGGAGGGCCAGCCGAAGCCAGCCCTCCCACTATAGCATGTTCGTCAGTTCCACTCAATTGCGGAGTTGCTCTTTGGTCGGTCCTCTACGGAATCCGAACTAGCCTCTGCAAAGAACTCTGCCTGCTCAGCGTAAGGAACGTCGCGCGTTGCGACCTTACGAAGATCGTAGACCTCGTAATCCTCTGGCTTGAATGAAGCATCTTCCTTAAAGGAAGGTGTGATCGACCACGCGGTGTCGCGGCCCTCGCCCTTACGGGTCAGGGTCCACGCACGGTCAGTGATAATGCCGTTCTCAACTGCTGCGTTGATGATAGCAGTAGCAGCACCCTTGTCTCCGAATCCCTGAGACATGATTGCTACGTATGGCTCGTCGCCATTCTTAGGCTTTACCAGAACGTTGATGTAAAGGCGCTGCTTTCCGCGCCAGCGACCCTTCTTGTCCTTCGGGACAGACTCGTCTGCATAATCCTTACGGTACTGCTCGCAACCGTAGCATGCATCCTCATCGCTCATAGAGCAGAGTGCCTTTACCATGAAGTTAGCGGGAAGCGCGTGCTCAACCGCTGCTAGTCCGAGTCCGTTCTTCTCGGAGTAACGGGGAGAGGAAGAATCCAACTCCTGTAGAAAATAAATCTGGACCTGCTCGCCGTCCTTGACCTTCAGCCAGACGGCCTTCTCACCGGAGCCTGACGACTCACGGGGCTCGGCTGCCTTCTGCAACCCTGCTAGACCCTGAATAATACCCATTTTATAAACCTTTTCTTAGAAATGTTGTGCGGCTGTTATTGCCGTTGTATCTACTATTATACCACATCAGTAGGGAGCCCACTGCTGATAGAGGAAGTTTGGCATAGCGTTTTCAATAGACTGCCTGATCTGTTCGTCGGTCATATCAGACACGTCCTTGGCACCATCAGCATACACCAGTCTGCCTGGATCGTACGTCGCCCACATCACATTCTTGCTCGGCAGGCGTTTGGCGATTATGTTTCCAAGGTCGCGGCCAGGGTTGTGTCCTCGGCAGTTCGGTCCTCCGCAACGCTTGCAGAAGCCCTTTTGCTTATGGGATGGTGAGTCCTTGTCATCGAAGTCAGTCATAATGACGATGGTATCGAAATACATGTTCAAGAGGTACAGTTGGCGCTCGCTGATGTTTCCGCCAGCAATCGCTACCGCCCCAGGATATCCACACTGCCAGACGCGCATAGCATCGAAACTGGCCTCAGTCACATAACCAATGCGATTCTTGCGGGCTTCGTGAATATTGAACAGCGTCTCGGATTTCTGCAACCCGCCGGTATTCATAAAGTCTTTGCTGTCGATGCTCCTGGCGATGAATCCCATATCGTCTCCGCGCGGCGTCCGAACAGGGACCGTGACCATGCGCTGCTTGTGCGAATAGCCGATATCGAAGTGCCTCAGCGTCTCGTCCTTGAACCCACGGCCATGCATGTATTCTAGACCGCCTGGATAAACCCACAGGTTCTCAGCCAGGGATGCAATCAGGCCAGAATCGAACGGCTTGTATTCCGGTTCCTCCTGCAAGATCGACCGAATGTCGTTCTCAAAGTTTTCCTCGGATACAGCGGAGTGCTTGAAGATAATGCGGCGGGCGGCAAACTCATTGATACTGGCGGTATCCATCATCAACTTGATGAGTGTGCCAGCCTCGCCACATTGCGGAGAGAAGCAGCAGAACGTGCCTTTTGTCTTAGAAACAGACATGGCAGGCGTATCACGGTTGCTGTGATACGGACAGAGGCAGAGATAGTCGTTGAAGGTTTCACCCTCAACATCTACTCCGATTTCAGTCAGGACGTTCCTGACCTGCCTCGGGGTGAAATTAGACAGGGATTTCCCGAAGGTTAGATACTCCATCGATCTTCTGTGCCCTCTGCTTTCCTACGTATACACCATGAATCGTGAGCAGGAAACTATACCGCTCTTTTTCGCTGTCGTACTGTATCGACCACGCCGGGTCCAAGTCTAGCACACGGACGTAGCCATCATCACGCATTCTTTCCGTTAGAATCTTGATGTATTGCTCACGCAGTCTAAGGATAGACTTGTCGTCCCCAATAACACCAGATTCTTGAAACCGCCTGATCTGCTTATGAGTCATTGTCAAATGTTTCTGTGATAACGCCAGAGTCGATATCCCAATTCAACCACAAGGCGAACATGGAGCCGTGACGATTCTTTCTGCACACGATTTCCATCGACTCGCTGTCCGGTTCCTTATGGACAGCCATAGCCATATCAGCATCATACTCGATTGCCTTTGACCATGCAACGTGGTGGAGCATAGGAGGGTCTTTTCTGTCAGACTGTTCCTCTGCCGTCGCCGCCGTAATGTCCACAACGGGAATACCGTTCGACGTAGCAAGGCGCTTCAACTGGCGAGACACGTTCATGTTTCGCTTAACAACATCGTTCGACTTCTCGTTGTCGTCAATCAACTGGTGATAGTCAACGATAACGATATCCGGCTTGTGCTGCTCAATCTTCGCCTGAATCATGTTCGGAGTCACAGAAGAGTGACCCTCGCTGGATACGACGATGAAACCAGGGCGGCTATCCATTTCCTGCTTTCCGAATTCATCGAACTTAGAAATATCGATGTTTCCGCGAACGAGGTCGGAATTCTTGAACCGTCCTTCTCCCATGACCGTATAGATACGATCACGCATTGTTTCTGGTGACATTTCCATGCTGACGATCATAGGACGGAAACCAGCGCGCCACGCCTGGACAGCAAGGTACGCAGTCCACCATGACTTTCCTCGACCGGACCATCCGATAACAACGATCAGGTGGCCTGGGGCCATGCCCGTTCTGTAACTGTAATCGATAGCCTTGACACCAGTAGGAATACCTACGGTGCCGCCCATTTCGTCAGCCTTGGCCTTGACCGTCTTATAGTAGTCCTCGGCCTGCTTATAGTCAGTGATATCGATATCCTTGACGTTGTTCGTAAACTTCTCTAGTCGAGAAATGTCCTTCTGGAATGAGTCGATAACTGCTGACGGGGCGTGCCCTTGCAGCAACTGGCTGTTACGCAGGATCATTTCACGGACCTGCGCGGCCAGGAAGTCGTTGCGTAGTTCGTCAACTATATAGGCGGTGGGCTTGGTCGTAGGAGCGGGCTCAAAATCGGGAAACTTCTCTACCACCAACTCAACATCGGGAACGCCGCTGTATTTGTTGTAGTATGACTTGATCGCCGCCCAGATATCTCCATGCGACACGAACATATCATCTATGTTCTCGGATAGCAGCGTACCAATATCCTTATTGGTACAGACTGCCGTGATTGCTTGTGCCTCTAAATTCAACTTCCACCCTCCACACGCTTCTTCGTCTCGCTCAACATCTTAGCACGCCTCTTCCTGTCCTCATCGCGGACCTTGATCTGTTCATCAAGGCGATCAAAATTATTGAATAGCCAGACGAGCGTATGGGTGGGTCTGTCGATGCTCAGGAAATACTTAACTACTTCTACGGATCGCTCGTATCCGATACTGTCGATCATGTCTGTGAACCCCCAACGGTCGCGGTATTTGTTAACCGTTGGCTTTTTGCCGTACTTCGTCTGATATACAAGCACGAACAGGTCTATCAGTTGATATGGTCTGGTGTCCTGCTTAGCCGCCACGTCTCTTATTCGCCTTCCTGGTCTGCTCAATCTCGGCTTCCAGTTCGTTTATTGCTGTTTGCAACTGTTCCTCGGTCATCCTGCGAACGCGCAGCGTCGCCTCTCCGACAGTCTCCCCATCACGAACATAGTCCTCGATGTTAAGATCATAGCGCAACGATTCAAAATTGCCAAGGTTCCTCGTTATGCCAACAGTCACACCGATCCTAGTCGTTTCTGTGCTCATGCGTAAATCCAATCACACTCTGTGCTGTGGCGGGATGCTCGTCCTCGTCAGATTCTTCTGGGTTCAGGAGTGCCGCTACTGTCAACCAGCCGTTTACTACTTCTAGCATCGTATTAGTATCGTTGAGCACAGCCGCCGCTCGCATGGTTTCATCCAGAGCCTCTGCCGCCTTAGCCATAGCATAGGCAGTGTCAAGCGGTATTTCTTCCTGAACTTTCTTTTTCGTGGTCAAAACTTAGCCTTCCATACCGGAATAAACTCATCGCCTTCTTTTATATAGAGAACCTCGTCACCACGGAGCAGGACTTCAAGTTCTTCTGCTGAGGGGAGTGAGGCTCGTGGTACAACCATACCATCATCGCGGGGTCTGCCGATATGAGTCTCGGCCATTGAGTCTCTCATTTGTCTTATGTGGTCTGGGCTGTAGAACCTTATACCCCGACCGTCTTTTGTCATCCAGCGCTGGGGAGCGGGCCATCTTCCCTCCCGCTCCCCTTTCCTGATAAGTATGTTGGAGCAACCAAGCATTTTGGCGGCTTCGTTTATCAGGTACGCTGTCTGTCCGTGCGCTCTTACATCAGAATAAAGAAAAGCGGTAAGTTTCAGGTCGCGGTCCCAGGCATAGAGAAGGTTGTTCCGCTTCTCCATGCGCTTTGTCCTGTATAGGTTTCCGTTCAGATAGAAGAAGCGGAACCTACGCGGACGAACATCTCTAGGCGTGCGAGCCATGCTGTAAACTTATTCCCTTTATCTCTTGGCAGGAACCATCTATTACCGCACATCATGCAGTATAGTTCTAGCCGCTTATCTTGTGGGTAGAGCCGGTCTACAAAGACCGGCCCTCCACATTTCTTATGAATCACGGTGCTGCTTCCTCGTCAGTATCCGCCACAACGTCATCAGTATGCGCTGGGTCAGATTCTGGAAGGTCGGGACCACCGCCTACGCGGAAGTCTTCAAGTACCGAGTCTAGTCCTCCGAGCATACGGCCCGAGTCGAACAAGAACTGGTAGATACCCTGTGACAGACCATAGATAATGGTGATTGTCGCAAGAACGTCCTGCGCGTTGTCAAACTGACCAGTCTGCCACGCAGTGAGCGAACCGGCCAGGGCCGATACGATAAGAGCAATGGCCTGCTTAGCCTTAGTGCTCAACTCGACTACCTTGAAAACGGAGGTTAGAATAACCACGCCAAGGGATACGAGCACAACAAGTAGTGTTGTTCCATCCATGTCATTTCCTCCTTTCAGACACTAAACTTTTTACCATCTACAACGCATGTGTAGTCTGGGGTTATTTCAATGAACTGGACGTGAGGATAGTATCCATCCTTCGTGAAGTTTACACCAGACTCGATGTGAGCGATGGCGAACCCCTTCTGCCAGTTATGCATGTTAGTATAACCCATCCCGTCCGAAGTTTCATCGGACATATGGCCTATCTCCCACCCTCGCCAAAGTTCATTATCACGCAGTTCATACTTGCGATAGAAAGACCCGGCTCTGTGGCTATGTCCTCTAATAATTGAGACACCGAAGTTTTCCACGTCTTTGCGGACAGACTCCCCTGCGTTCTGGCTAATAGCAACTCCGTGGTGAACGTGAATGTCTCCATATCGGTGTTTTGGCAAATCTCCGTAGTAGATATAGGAGAAACCAAGGTCGTCGAGTCCCCACAAACTATTAGGCGTGACGTCTCTAACGTACTCGACAAGTTTCTTATCGAAGTAATCAAAGACGCGTATGTCGTGATTTCCAAGCGCAGTGAAAAGTTCTGCACCTCGCTTAGCAGTTGATCGACATTCGGTGTAAAACTCACGCGCCCCCTGGGCTTCGGAGAGTGCGAGGGGCATAATGTCAGCCCCGTCGCCGGATTTGTGAAGGTTAACGAACTCAGCGGATCGTCCTTCGGTAAACCTGGAATAGCATGCTTGGTCATCGGTATCTCCAAGGATATCAACCACGTCGGGCTTGAACCACTTCATAACCTTGAACCAGAGTTCAATGGCGCGCGGGTCGTGGTATGGAATCTGCTGGTCCGAGGACAGCATCCACTTTAAGTCGTTTGTCATAGTCACCTAGTGTAGCACATGTGCTTTGCGGTGCTCTGTCTCTGTGCAGATAAACAGGTTGCAAAGTCTATTGTCATTCTTATTTTCGTTTATGTGATGTACCGTTTCCCAGGACTCTAGCAGTCTACCCGCGTCCCGCTCGCACACCAATCTGTGCTCATAGTACCACCCATTAAAACTCTTCGGATGCTCGGGAACCCATATAAGAACATACCCATCCAAAAACTTAGTCCTACGCCTGCTCCACCGAGACAAGGGGGTATACATCAGTTGTCTGGAACACCATGAATAACTGCGTAGTGGAGAATCAAGTTTTCGGCGGTCTTTCCGCCGAGCACCTGTATCCTAATGTTTGCCGACTTATAGCCCTGACTATAAGCAATGATATTTGATATCGCCGGGGCGCCCTTGCTGGTTTTAATTGTTAGCAGAACCACAGGAGGCCCAGGAGCCTTGATGGCTGGTAGGTCTAGGGTGTAATCTCTGTAGCCCTTGATCTTAGAGAATCTGACCGACCCCGCCGTTATTCTCATCGCATCGCCACCACGAGTCGAGTGCTGACCCTTGTTTATGTTTTGGCTGGCCGGGTACTTTAGGGTGATCGTAGGAGCAACCTTATACAGATAGTTGTCGTTATCAATCAATTGCTTCAAGACGTCAGGAGAGATGAACTCATCTCCCTGAACATACGATCCCTTAAACGCCATCTATACTTTCACCTTCGTCATGTAGTTTTATCTCTGCTTCGCTGGCAAGGATGATATCCCGCCCGAAAGAATCAACGATATCTGGGTCTGTCACCAGCCGCCGCTTGTTCTCAGAAACTAGATATATTTTACCATCAACGAAGTTCTGTATCAAACTGCCCTCGCGGTATCCGATGGTCCCCGCCATTTTATATCCAACGATCCTTGATTTCTCAACATCATAGCGCGGGAGGCTCCATGATTCAAAGACGCGCTCGGAGAAGAACTTAAAAAGTCGCTTGTTCGGCTTCACTAGATAAGTGATACCATCAGCGCGCACGACAATCCCGCTTACCAGCGGGATGTTTCTTGTTTCTACTAGTTTTTGTTTTGTCTTCTTTTTAAACATATTTTCTCATCTCTACGAGATAGTATAACTACCGCTCCGAGCGGCTGTCAACTGGACCATTTTCATATTCTTATACCCCAGCCAATATATGCTGTTGATACTGGTGGCTCTGTCACAGAGGCCGTTTCTGTGATGGAGAGCGCACTAGAGTCGCTGCCACTTACCGGCACAGATATTGCTGACAACTCAGCAAATGATAGTTGATGCGTCTCCGACCCGCTCTTGGGCACATCACTGCTACCGTTATCGGCAGTCTCAGCAAAACTAAGAGCAAATGTGTCGGAGGAACTTATGCTTACTGGGCTACCGACTGGAACCAGAACCTGTAGACCCACTCCTGAGAGCCTTGATTGCGGCGTAGCGGTTCGAACAAGCGCTTGTACGCCGATTTGTGATAGCCGGGTTTCTATATCAGAAGGCTCGATAAGGACTTCTAGGCCCTGCTGAGAAAGCCGTGAGTCTGTCACGCCGTCTCTATTCCGGCCTCTAGTCCATTAACCTCAGATTCTGTCCAGGCGTTCGATGTGCCAGGATTCGTTTCTCTGATATTTAAATATGTGGCGTATGTAGTACCAAGGTTCTTGGATGACGTTGTATAGTCTGTAGACCCAGTTCTAATTAATTGTTTAAATGCTGCTGTTCCGGCATCCGATTTGGCTGCGTATGCGACCTCCTGAACGCCGAATATGGTCGTTGGGCTCACTGAGAGGTTTTCTAATGCATAACTATCCTTTAGCCCCGCCGCCCCACCGACATAATCAGTTGTATTTGGTGGAATCTCATCAACGAGCAGGTAGTTGTCCGTCGAGTTTCCGTCCGAGCCGGTCAACTGACTATAGTTTCCGTTGCCATTAGGCATTACTGTTAGAACACGAACATCGCCAAGAAAAGTATTATTGGGTGCTGAACCGGAAGAATTTAGAAGATAGAAATCGTCTACAAACATTCCGCCAGAAGCACCAGAAGTTCCGGTTCTTAGGGTGATGCTATCAACTGACACATTTGTTCCAGCGTTTCTTGTGTCCTGGTTACTTATATTAAGGAACGGAGTGCTATTACCATCATATCTCAACTCAACAACACCAACTGTATCGCTGATCGTCACCTTTCCCTCTATGCTGTGGTAACCAGAAACATTTAGAGAGCCCGCGCCACCCGTCGCCGCACCACCATTAAGAATTGTGCCAGTTGTCGAACCACGCCGAGCGCTCCAAGAACCATCAGCATTAATAACAATAGATACATGGTTTGTTACACCGCTGTCACCAAAAAGTTGTATAACGCCGTTTTGCCCGTTCAAATCAAAATTGTAACCAAAGAATATTGTTGATGATGCGGTGAATGGCATGACAAGGTTGCTGGTGTTATTGCAGACTAGCGCCCTGCCATACCCCAATCTCGTCGTCGTAGTGGTTGCATTTCCTGCGCCAAGTGGGTATCGACCTAGGCGGTCGTCCATATCGAAGCCGTCCATTAATAGCAGGGTCATAGCAGGACCACCGTAACCGTAAGATCGGCACCGGCAATGGTCGAGCCGACCTGATCTATATCTACTGTAAGATAGTCGCCTGCTGCAAGCGAGGTTATGTTCATATTCGTTACCGCTCCCGAAGTGAAGCCGCTAGCCGCTATAGTCGGTCTGTTGGCCTGTGTTGTGAACACCGTTGTTCCATTTTTATTTAGGTCTATTATAACACTGGCCCCTGTAGGAGCGGTTCCAACTGACGCACGAACGCTGGAAATGGTGCAGGCTGACTCTATATAGAATCTGCCGTTGCCGACGTATGTGGCGAGCGTGCCAGTGTATCCGAATGTCTGAATAACTGCCACTTTTACAGTAACGTCTCCACCGGAGTTGCTCGCAACCACCCCAGCCCCAACAAAATCTATGGACGTTGTATTGGTTGTTAGGCTAGTGCCTTCATTCTCAATTGCTAGTTGCCCAGCAGCGTCAGAACTCGCTGCAACCGTCGCGTCGCTATCGCTTGCGAATGTCGCACTATATGTACCGTACCAACTCTTCGCTCTGATCTTGAAGTATTTAGTGGTTGCCCCAGCACTACCCGATGCCCAGGAGAATGAATTAGTATCAGCGATTCCAACGCGGTTGGTGAAGGTACTGGTGTCTGGTGTGAACCCGGCGCTGTCACCAGCATAGATTTCGTACTCCTTGATATCACAGTTGGTAACGCTGGTCCAGGTCAGTTCAACACCACCGACGACTCCGACAGCATTCAAGCCAGTAACTGCCGCCGGGGTGGGCGCAGTTACATTTCCACTGCTAGGAGTAGCAGACTGATTTCCGCTGGTATCTACTGCTACGACAGACGCTGTTATTGTTGCACCAGAACCAAGATTAGTTAGGTACGCGCTGCGGTCAACTATGCAATAACGATTTCTTGTCGATAAAGTATAAGAGTTTGTTCCGTCGCTGACCGTTACAACATACGCCGAGAAATCACGCATAATAGAAGAGTCAGAGTTTGCTGTTACAGCAGGCCATGTGAACTTAAAAGAATTATTCAAATACGTTGCCGTGACCGTGCCGACATTTCCCGGCGCGGTAGTGTCGCCAGGAACCGTAAGATAGAACGCTGGTGACCAGTCAGAAATCTGCTCGTCGTTCAGACTTCTGATCTGGGCGATATATGTGCTCCCCGGCTTCAGGCGTTCGATCTTATACTTCATTATATATCCAGATAGTATTCAATATCCATCTCTGAACCAGCAGTCTTGGTCACAGCCGCCCCAAGAACGGACCTGCTGACAAGCGCGTAGTTGGCATCAACCTCATCGGAGTCGTCTATTCTTATGGCGTCGATTGCCACCGCCGCTGCCCCAGCAGAAGCGATATCAAAACCGATGCTGGTGATATATGCCCAGGAAGGGTTGCCAGTTGCAGTCCATAGTGACTTGTTAAAAGTCGAAGCCTTATAGGTATTCGCTACTGTTCCGACAATTGCTGATACGGTCGGGCTATATGAGAAATAATTGCTCTCATCCGTATAGAACTTGATAGTAACACCAGAAACAGTGCCGGTTGTGAAGTATGCACCGAACGACAGTTTGTCGCTACCGCCATACATACTATAATCAACAGCACCTAGATTGAGCCTGTATTTGGTAGTTGCAGCAGATGTATTCAGCAGCATGGCCTCCGACCCGACCCTTGAATATGTGGATGTAGTGGTGGTGTGGTCGATCCAGTCCGCACCATCAAATTTCTCCCAGTCCTCGTCCGAGAACACACCAGATATCATCTGGCTCGGACTAGATGAAGAAACAGCAGATGCCACAGAGAAAACACCAAGTTCGTATATCTTGCCTGCTATCTGACTCGGAAGAGTAGTTTTGACGATAATACGGTGCTTGCCTCCCGCCCCTCCACCGAATGCTACTGCTCGGGCCAGGGTTTCTTCTCGGTCAAATTCAAGGCAAAGTTTCGTATTAGACACAGAAGCCGTGGATGCACAGGCTCCAACGGCGATAGCACCACACCAGTCGGGAGCGATTCCTGCAAGATAGGATGCAATTAGTTTCTGTCCCTCGGTTGTAATAATGTTTTCGGAGCGGGCGATTTCTACACCGTCCTGCCTGATTACGTATGTACCTTTCATAGTCGGATTATACCAACGACCATAAGAAAAGTCGAACCTATTCAGCGATCCCGAAAACCGCTATAAAATCAATTACTGTAGTGACACCGGAATCGTCAGCGGCAAAGGTCGCGCTGCAATCGCCGCCGTTCGCTATGCCAGCAGCGGAGCACACTCCATTAGCATAAATACCAGTGATTCCATCCTGAACACCAACACCAGTGAATCCATTGAACTCATATAGCGATGTTGAGTCAGGGTGCGCGTCTCGGACACGAGCGCCAGCCACTATTATGTCGCCAGCCTCTGCTGTAACCGTAGGCGTTGTAAAGGTCGATGGAGTGCTAATTGAAGAATGAGTGCTGCTAGAAACAGTTTTTAGGTACGGAGTCCCACTGAAACCCTTGAATGCGAAGAAACCATATCCGGTGTCAGTAACAGGAAATGGGTCTTCCCTCTGAGCAGAGATGGATGTATCTACGCTTGCACCAGTACCAACCCATAAATCAATCTCGTTTGATTCAATTCCAACAAGACTCTCATAGACAAGCGACCAGGATTCGTATCCACCAACGATTGTGTCAACATCGCCTAGACACACAACAAACCCAACATCGGTAGACTCAGACTGGGCCGGGAGATAGAATATTGCCTGATACTCTCCGCCCTGGTCGTCGCTTGTAAAGTATAGATAGGGCTGTGTTGAATACGGACTAAACCTGACCTGATACTTCGTGGCCGCGTCTATGGCATCGAAACTGATAACCATTGATATCCAGGTATCGCCCTGGTCGTCTGTATCTGTCTCTATTGAGTCAACTGATATGGGCCACGGAAAATCCAGCCGCCCGAATATTTCATCTTCATCGAAGTCGATGGCGATATTTTCGCCCAGAAGAGACTTCAGTTCATTAAGGGTGTTGTTCTTCCAGACAATCCTATCTGATTCTAAGTAATTGGAACCCATGTGCAGTTTCCTATATATGCTATTGCTGTATCGTCAGGGTCATATGCCCACATGTTTACTATTAGCACACCGCCATCGCCCTCAATCGGAACACCAGCGGGATCGACAAATGACGACGTTAATCCCTCTATCTTCAGCGGATATATTGTTTCATACGCAGCGTATTGAGCGGATATCTGGCTAGTCGGAGATATAGGTGTTTGCAGCACATAGAAGGCGTTGGCTATGTCTGTAGAACTTTCAATCTCGTTGAGTGAGAATATAGATCCATTCGCAAGCGGGATCATCCAATTCATAGCAATTGGTCCCTGATAGATGCCAGAGCCTGATTGAAGCGTCCATGAATAGTTCGCTGAATAGGCAGACGTACCAAGGTCGCCGTCCGGTGATGTAAATCTTCTGACATTCCCAATAGTAACAGTCGAGCCGGACATTACCATCTCTGCCGCCGCCCACGTATAGTACGATCCATCTTTATATGAACCATGTAGAACCCAGGTGTCGGGCGCAGTCTTTACAGCGCCCATATACGAGTCCTCATTCCATGGGAAGAAATACGTATTGGTTGGGGTCATCTCTGTTATTGTAGACCACGTTCCGAGCGCACCGCCGGACCTTGTTATGTAGCCGTATGCTGGTCCGTTATAAGAACCCGTGCCGATAACAAAAAGATGGGTGTCACTAACAATTATAAATGGTGTCAGAATAGGACCAGATGGGGCAGCATCAACGTTTGTTATAGTATCACCAGAAAACGAATATGAATAGACCGACGTTGCATTTGTATCAAGCAGGAACAAAAAGTCATCATCCGATAGGGCACCCGCGCTGATCCAAAATTCTGCGCCGGTTTCTCTATACTGGTCTAATAAGCCGCCAGCGGAGTCAAGCAGGAGTATATCCGTTTTGCCAACAGAGTAAGCATCTGGGATGACAAGAACTATTCTGCCGTCAGAGAGATTGTAGGCCCGCATTCCTTCTGATTCTGCTCTCTGCGATGAAAGAGTGGTGATTGTGAACGGTGTTCCGTAATTCATATTAGAGTCCAGGCTTACGGTTCTAGCCCGTACGCTCACTGTTTCGGAACCCATCGATGGAGCGGTCAGCCAGAACACCAGCGCCTCAGCGCTATTAGACTTTGCCGCCGTGAAAAATCCAGAAAGATATGTTGGCGATGTTCCAATGCCATCTGTGTCTGGCTGCCAAGTGGTGGACTTGAACACTAGTTTTGTCTCCTCATATAGACTGAATCTTATCTCGTAGGAACTGCCCGCCTCGACCGCATCAAACTCTACTGTTAGAGTAGCCCAGGTTCTACCCGCCTTGTCTGTAGTTACATTAACATCAGTAACGGTAATCGGCCAAGGAAAGTCCAGGCGACCAAAAGCCTCATCCTCATCGAATTCGATTTGAATGTCCTCACCGAGCAGCGACTTCAACTCGTCTAGAGTATTGTCTTTCCAGAGTATCCTGTCTGAATCCATTGTCATAGTTTAACCAATTCGAACTTAGTACGCAAGCCCAAGCCATCATCCGACTTGCTCGCGCCGACGACAACATATTTCTCGGTCGTTGCCGACATTTGCTTGTCGGGTGCGTACACGCGAACAACGTCGCCTATTTGAACTATATGTGCCACCCATACCGAGGCCGTAAGTGTTTTTGCTCCGTCGGCTAGTCGTTCAATAATCCACTTGCCGAGCCCGTCAGCATCAACGCGGTTTGTTATCCATTCTGGGGTGATATCGACCTTCTTCTCGCCTATTCTGAAAATAGAAGCATCGTCTTTATTCTCGGCCCTCTGCTGCTCATAACTCTGGACAACATGGCCGTAGATGAATGGATACAGAATCTCTCCATTTTCCGTAACGTTGGCAAGCACCAATGGTCGAGACGAGACATTCGCAACCAGCAGGCGGCACCCGAAAGGCGTCTCATTTGCTGTCGATCCGGCTATCTCGTTGCCCAGCGCTATATATTTCTTATTCATCGCATCACGAACGCGGAGGCTTGTATATACCGTACTATAACTGATTGCCGGTGCCAACTTCCATCGAAGGTCGCGGAAGTAGATTTCACGAACATAGTCATCAAAGCGCTCAAAGCCGATGCTGGAAAGGTCTGGAATGTATCTTGTGGTCACCTGATCGCGGTCTGTTTTAAGAATTCCGTCAACATACTTCTTTATCTGTCCATCGAAGTGCGCCTGGACACCATCGAATAGATCATTGCCGCCAGCAACATAATCGAATCGAACAAGTGCGTCCCCGCTCGCCACGAGCGCCATCTTGGTTTTCAACGATACGTTTGTGGTTATGCGCTTCCATAGAACTCTGTCACCGTCAATATATGCAGTTACAACCTTCTCGTTGGTTGAGTTCTGCTTGACGTGTACCGAGAAGTCGAAATACTTGTTTTCTGGAACAGTAACCTTTACTGTAACAAATGGTATATTGGCCCTCTCGTTATTGTTAATTCGATAGACACTCAGCGTGCCCTTGTTCGAATTGTCGTTCTGTGTGATCTGGAAATAAAGACCCGATGTTATGCTAGCACCGCTCGATGTAACAGATGCCACGATACCACCAGATCGTGTTTTTGATTTATTATCAACGATCATCATTCTGGTGTTCACCCAGCGACCGCCCAAATCCTTCACAGCACCCGTCACGCGCTTAGCAGCACCGGACTTGTTGTAGACAGAAAGATGCTTATTTCCAGAAGGCTCGGTTGCGATCTTAGAATACTTGCTGAAACTCCAGCCAGGAATTCCAGTTGTGGTTTTGTTAACATGGCTAGCGGCTGTGGTTCCAAACGCCCCACGCTTCTTGATCTTGATATATCCAGTGAATGTTACGACACCCTGGGCATATGATCGTATTTCAAGGAACTCTGCATCATTGTGTGCATACCTCGGTCCGGCCGGTGCCCCAGGCTTGGCTGTATAAGCAAACTGTAATCCTTCGAACTCCATTATCTCTGAGTCGATCATCAGGTATCCGGCGAAGTTTCCCCACTCCGAATTACGAATAGAGTTGCTGTTGATACGAATTGTCGTGTCGTTAACGCCTATTGTTTTCGCTAGGCTCGCGCATCCAAGTAGCACTGGCTGCTCGGGACGGAACAGTTCTCTGGTCGCAGTTCTCTGGAAGGCCACCTGATTGCTTTTAAGTATCTTATCTTCGTCTGGGTCTGCTTCGGATGATATATATTTTGGAACAAACTGAATGTTGGCTGAGTTAACTGGCTCCGTCTTTGCCTCTTCAAGTTCGTACACGTTGGTCTTGTAGTTTATTCCGCCGTCAGCGAGCGTGGCGTCGGCGTTGAACACGAATCCAGCAGTACGGTCGCTGTAGATATACGAGCGAGTCATAATAACAATGTTGTCTGATTCATCTACATATACAGCATACTGGTGAGACGCGCAGATTGACTGGATAGCAGCCCAGATGGTTTGCTCCTTGCTTGCGTAGTACCAGTTGATCTTCGGCTCGGCCGTACCATCATGCTTAATAATAACGTTGTTGTGACCGGCAAGATCGAGCAGCGTCCATATGGCCGCAGTCGGAGTAATCGTCCTCAGAGTTATTTCTGGGCATGGTTCCTCCTGCAAGAATTTGCTATAGTCAAATACCTCCAGGTTCGCCGCGCCCTTGTTTCCGGTAACACGAACATTATTTACATACATCGTGGCTGCCGGAACGGATGAAGCACCAGCGGTGTCTGCTGTATATGCCACAACTATTCTACAATTGCGACGGATTACGTCTGCAAGTTTAAGCGTCGCCCCGCCGTGATTTGCCTCATCCAGCGCGTTGTCGTTGTTTGATAAAGTCACACTTCCATTGTTTGTGGAAACAGTTCCAACCGGAAGAACAGAGTCTGATTCTGCGAGATTCATCCCGGCGTCCCATGAAGAAACCCTATCGGTGATATCGATATGAACGCGCGGAGATATCTCTATGATGTTCGGGTATCCATTTGCATCCACTGTTGTTCCATCGGCAGAGAACACCAGTTGGCTTATCTCTACTTTGATACCATATATGCGAATCGCATTGTTTATGTCCAGAGATTCTGTCGTTGTCCATGTGCCATTAGACTGCCTGTATATAACGAACTCACCAGTTTGGCTGTTGACACTTCCTGTAGCCTGTGTAGCAATTGGGCTGCTCCATGCACCAGCCGAGTTTCTGATGAGAACGTTGAACTGCGACGGCTTGGTAAGAGCCGTGTTGAACTTGATCACAATCTTGTTGGCCCATGGGCCGTGAATACCGGAATCAGTTGTTGGGTATGTTACAAATGGATCAACGAATGCTGGGTCAGAAATGCGATACGGTGACTCCCAATACTTGAAAGGATGATTCTCACTCACAAGGTACGTTCGTGGCTTTAGTTTATATGTGTCTGTTGAAACGACGGTGCAGGAGTTCTTCACGTCGTTCCGCCACTCACGATCACGAAATCGATAGTTGTCGTAATTTGGATTATCGTCGCCAGGATCAGCAGCAGCATGAATACCGAAGTTGCGCCAGCGCGGCTTCCATATTCCGCTAGTTGGACGGACGCCCTTGACCACATCTTTCATCGGAAAATAGCGCGAGAAGAACCCAGGCTCGCTAGTTCCATAAAAACTAGCAGTGTCCAGTATTTCATCTATGCTGTAGTCATAGTTCATGTTGTATTCAGCAGTTATTCTGCGCGTGAACGCAACAGTAGTGTTTTCTGCTATATACGTTTTATCGGTTGAATTGCCAAGCATCAGATTTCCTCTAGGGATAGGCTTATGTTAACGAGGTCATAGTTACCAGGATTAGTAGTTCGCTTTACGACTTCGTAAGAAAAGTCGGTAATTATCATATTCAGCGTAAGGTCGGTCCCATCGTACGAAAGAGTAATGAGTACCTCTTTGTGCGATGCATCTGTATCATAGAAGTCTTTTATCCACTTCCCGCCCTTGGCGCTGTTACTATAGTCAAATAGTGCGGTATCGGCACTAGGAACATTATCCCATGAGACACTTATGCTATATTTCTTCGCTATGAATGCAGTACGCATAGAGCCATTTAGCATGCGCTCTGTCGAACCTATTCTTTCTGCACTAAGATCAAGGGTCGAGCGGCCATGCTCAGTCAGTGTTCCGGTGAGGCTCCCGCCGCCGGGAGTGTTGCTGATTGTCATAATTGAGCCGCGTGGCAGTATCATCGTCCAGAGCCCTTTCTCTTCTGCTTCATTTCGATACGGGCCATAACCTCGTCGGCAATTGCCCTTGGATCGTCACCGTAGATTTCAAAATTATACACGTCACCGCCGCCAGAAGCAAGCCCGCGCTTAGGGCCGGAATCAGTCACTAGCCCGCCCTTGTGGTATGTCTGGTTGTTAAGAGCGTTCATAAATCCGGTTCCATAGCGCTTGACCGCACCGTCATTCATCACGAATTCACCCTGCTGCAACTGGGCTACTAGCCCACCCATTGCGTAGTTCTTCATTCCGGTATCATAATTAACTGGTCGTGCTGCACCGACGTAGTTCGTCCAGTCAACACCCGAGATAATCGTTCCGCGATCTGGATTAGCAGCGTGAACCATGCTTCCGCCACCGATATACATACCGACGTGGTTAATTGGGTTCTGCGTGTTCACGCCGTTCGCGTACTTGAAGAATACAAGGTCACCGGCTGATAGCGAGCCGCGATCTGGGTGATTACGAATAGCGTTATACTGGTTGTTGGACACATATCCACCAGGAATTGTGTATCCGGCCTGCTTATAGACGTAGTGAACGAATGGAGCACAACCCCATCCCTCCGCAGGAGAGTCTCCCGTGTATGAATATGGAACACCGACGTATTGAGTACCCATCGCAGCGATTCTTGCGCCAAGGCCGCTTCCGATTACCGACCCGCTAGCGCCGCCAGCGATTGATCCCGCTCCTGGGTCAGATGGACCGCCACCGATGATCGACGTAGCCTGAGCATTTCTAATAGCAGCGGTTGCTGCGCCAGCGAACATATTGCTCATAATTCCAGAACTCATGTTCTGGACAAGACCGCCCTCAGCGAACTTGCGCTGGTTGATCGCATCCATCAGACCCTTGCCGTAGAAATTAACAGCAGAGTTCTTGATGACGTATTCTCCGTTAGAAAGTTTCGCATCGATATCATCAGACGTCCCGTGACCCTTGCCAGAGATATATCCACCAGTTGCCCATTCGCCTCGCGCCTGCGTGCTACCACCCTGGCGACCAGCAGGAAGAGTACCACCCTTCTTTGGATCATAAGCCTTAAGAATTGCAATCGCTGCTTCGAATGCCCGGTTTCCTTCTGGACCACCTTCGATCTTAGCCTGGATAGCGTCACCGAGCGCGGCCCAAGGTGCGTCAGGAACTCCCTCAATGATATCGTCAATTACCTTCTTAGGAATACCAGGAAGAATCTCATTCATTCCTTCTGAGAATGCCGTTCCGATATCAACACCCTTTGCAGCAAACTCTTGCTTACGGTTCAGAATCTCATACCACGCCGCCTCAAAGTTGCCCTTGTTCTTCTCGAAAATCTTCTGCATTTCTCCGAGAGCCCAGCGCTGGTTTTCGATTTCTGCGTCTGCTTCCTTCTTCTTCGCAGCCTCACGAGCGCTCAACGACTTCTGCGTCATTGCGTTTATTTGTTCTAGGCGCTTCTGCTCGGCAGCGACTGCCTTTTCCTTAGCCGCTTCTAGTTTTTCAAGGCGGGTCTTAGCGGCCTCGTCCTGCTCACGCTGCTTATCTTCAAGCGCCCAGGCGGCGCGGTCTGCCTGCATGCCATTCTTGATAAGTGCTGCCTGTCCGAAATCACCGGAAGCGATTGCTTCGTTATAGGCAACCTGACTGTCGCGCATCTGCTTTTCACGATCAAGGCGGCGCTTCTCTGCTTCCTGAATCTTATTGAGGCGTTCTTCCTTCTTCTTTTCTGCCTCGATCAACTTGTCGTAATATGCCTCGACAGACTTGATACGCTCCTGCTGGGCCTTAGCCATAGCCTCCTTACGCTTGTTGAACTGCTCTGCTGTTTCAGCACCAGGAGCAGAAGCGGCCAGGGATTTGATCTTGTTGTTGATAACAGACGAAACACCAGACATGAATCCTTCGGATAGTTTCACGTTGTTCTCGTACTGCTCAAAAATAATCTGAATGCGGTAAGGGTCACGAGATAGTGCTTCGAAATCAACCTGTAGGCCAGCGGCCTGCAAAGCGATCAACTGCATCATCTGCTTCGTGCTACCGCCGGAAGCCTGAAGGTTTTCTGCAAACTTCTTCCAGTCACCATCGGTATTATCGATAATCGCGGAAATATCTACAAGGCTATTACCAATCTCGCCAAGCATGGTATTGAAGTTGTTGATATCGCCTTCCGCACCGAATGTTGCGGCTGTTCCAGTAAGCAGTTCGGATAGGCGGGTCGCCTCTTCCTGGCTTATTGCTACTCGGGCCTTATAAGAAGTTTCTGTACCAGTATTCTTATTTATTATTGAGGCCGTGCCCATCTGTGTTCCAGATTGTAGTTGCGACAAAATGGAGCCCGTCTTATCTGTCAGATTCTGACGAGCAATTTCTGCTAGAATTTGTGGCGCATCACTTTCGCGGCCAGCAGCAGCCAGCGCTGCTGCTACATATGTCTTAATGTCTTCTGGCTTAACACCAGCAACAATCAGAGAAGTAACCTTGTCACCGATCAGACCCTGTAGATCAGAGAATTCTGCATCGCGGATAAGATCGATAAACGCCTTGTCAGATGTTCCCTCACCAGCATTAGCAAGAGCATCGCGCAACTCGTTGAACTTTGTTTTCGCCGCGTCTGTCTGCTCGATAAGACGAACAAGTTGAACATCTGCCAGCGTCTTGAACTTAGCACCTAGAACATCTGCCGCCAATTCTCCCGCAGTTGAAACAGACTTCATTCCTGCTTCGAACTTATTGACCTGATCAAGAGCCATAGGAATACCAGTCATTGCGGCTCCGACCAAACCACCGACGATTGCTCCTGGGACACCAGCCATCATTCCCATAGAAGCACCCATCATTGCTCCACCGCCGACCGTTCCTATTGTTCCAAGAACTCCACCGCCACCGGCCATTCCAAGACCCATAACACCGGCACCCAGAGCGGCACCACCAATAGCACCGATCTTTCCAAAACGGCGACCCTGCGGACTCGCGCCAGGGACAATTGGAGTTCCACCGCCAGGAACAATATCTATAGACGCCGCAGCAAGAATCTTATCGGCAGCGACATTCATCTTTGTAGCAGCAGCGTCTTCCTTAACGGCAGCGTTGTTTTCTAGTTTTGCGTCTGCGCTTTCTTCACCAGCGGCTGCGGCCTGAGCGGTTGCAGCCTTCAATTGTAGTTCGGCAGCCTGTAGGTTCTTTTGTGCTGCTAGGTTTTGTTCATCCAAATATTCATTTACAGCATTTGCCATAACATATGCTTCAAAGCCACGCTGCCCGCCAGTCGTTGATCTAGAGATAAATGCTGTGCTAGAAGTAGCCTTTGCGCCAGCCTTTGCTGGCGTCAGACCCTGAGCAACTAATTGCTGTTCATATACCTGAGCAGCAGAAACTGCCTGGGCGGCAGCCTTTGCCTCAATCTGATCAGCAACAGCAACGAGAGCCCTGGCCTTTTCTAGTTCTGTCATGGACGAAGCCATGATTCTATCAAAGTGTCGCTGGACTGTTTGGTATTCTCTAGCCACTCTCTCCTTCATTTGCGGGAAGTCATTCATAACTTCAGCAATGGCTTGCTGACGAGACATTCCGTCCTTTACTTTTACGGAGATTGCCTTATCAAGCGATATTAGTTCGTCGCCACGAAGTCTGCCTATTGCTCTCATTTGGGCAAGGTAACTTCCATTTATCTTTCTGAACTCTTCGTTAGAAGGAAGAAGTTGTGCCAGTTGCGCCGAAGAAAGTTTAGGAACTCGCTTTAGCCAAGACGCTTTGGCGTC
>JACCDP011451146.1_pt1 | contig 26542 bp, 26 predicted proteins | sample 7445841 | NCBI WGS metagenome assembly JACCDP01 (sample SAMN15323441, study PRJNA562643) | freshwater metagenome | isolation source: river surface water | place: USA:Blue River Watershed | collected 2017-08-17 | reverse complement strand
GGTTCGATGGCAACCCGCATCAAGGTTTGCAAGCAGCCCAACTCGCCAAAGTACGGCGTGCGTTGCGCATGGCGCAAGTTCAACCCGGCGCTCGCGTGTTGGAAATTGGTTGCGGCTGGGGCGGGTTGGCCGAGATCGGTGCGCGCGAGTTCGGCGCGCAAATGACGGGCATTACCCTCAGTCCCTCGCAACTGGCTTATGCACAACAACGCTTGCAAGCGTTGCCTGCGACTGCCGACTTGCGTCTTCAAGATTACCGCGACACCAACGACGGTCCATATGACGCCATTTGCTCGATTGAAATGATCGAAGCGGTTGGCCGCGAGTATTGGCCGACCTATTTTCAAACCATCGCCCGCTTGCTCAAGCCCGGTGGTCACGCGTGCATTCAAAGCATCGTCATTGACGACGCCTTGTTTGAACGCTATGCACTGGGCACCGACTTCATTCAACAATACATTTTCCCTGGCGGCTTTTTGCCCAGCCGACAAACCTTTGTCGCGCAAGCGCAGGCGGCGGGTTTGCAAGTGACCGATGCGTTCGCATTTGGTTTGGACTATGCAGAAACCCTGAAACGCTGGCGCGAATCATTTGCGCTCATCTCAGCCACATTGCCTTCCATGGGCTATGACCGGCGCTTTGAGCGCACTTGGCTGTTTTACCTGTGCTATTGCGAGGCCGCATTTATAGAGCACAACACCGACGTGCTGCAGTTCACCTTGCGTAAACCTGCATGACCACGCTCACGCGCCGCGGGCTGTTGTCGATGGCGTTGCCCGCTTTGCCATTGGCGTTTGTGGCATTGCCTTTGTATGTGATTTGGCCGCATTATTTTGCCAACCGCTTCGATGTGTCGTTGGGTTTGATCGGTGGCTTACTGCTGCTGGCACGCACCTTGGACGCGCTGCTTGACCCGTTGCTCGGCCATTGGACGGACCGCTTGTTTCAACGGGGAAATGTCACCCTGCTCAAGCGTTGCTGGCTGGCCGCCACGGTCTTATCTATCGGATTTTTGTTGCTGTTTTTCCCGCATTGGCTGCTGGGCACCACCGTGACCTTGAACATGCTATTGAGTGTGGTGTTGATGGCGTTGTTGGCCAGTTACCTCGGCTACAGTTTTTTGCAAATCTGCGTGCAGGCTTGGGGCGCTCGCTTGGGTGGCGACACATTGACCCGCAGTCGCATCGTGGCTTGGCGCGAGGGGTTGGGACTGGCAGGCGTCATCTTGGCGTCCTTGATTCCCGGTTGGTTGGGCATGGAGGCGTTGGTCAGTGGCTTTGTGTTGCTGCTGGGTTTGTCGCTGTGGGCATGGTGGCATGCACCCAGGCCAGCGTCTTCGACGGTCTCGGCAGCACCTGCGAAAGCTTGGTGGCGCGGATTGCAACAGCCTTGGGGTCACGCCGGTTTTCGCCGCTTGTTGTCGGTGTTCATGCTCAACGGCATCGCGTCTGCCATTCCCGCCACGTTGATGTTGTTTTTTGTGCAAGACCGTTTGCAATTGCCCGCGTCTTCGCAAAGCCAATTTCTGGGCGCGTATTTTTTGGCGGCTGCCGTGTCAGTCCCCTTGTGGTTGCGCTGTATCGATCGCTTTGGTTTGCGCCGCAGTTGGCTGGCTGGCATGTTGCTCGCTGTGGCGGTGTTCATTTGGACACTGGGTTTGTCGGCGGGCGATGAGATCGGTTACACCGTGGTGTGTCTGTTGTCCGGACTGGCGCTGGGGGTTGACCTGATTGCACCGGGTGCCTTGCTCAATGGCATGTTGCAATCGCGTGCTGATGATGCTGCGCACAGTGGCGCTTACTTTGGCTGGTGGCAAGTGGCCACGAAACTGAATTTGGCACTGGCCGCAGGCGTATCCTTGCCCTTGCTACAGTGGTTGGGGTATGAAACCGGGTCTCGTGATGCGCCTGCGTTGTTGGCGCTCAGCTGGGCTTACGCCTTGCTGCCTTGTGTGCTGAAACTGCTGGCGGGCGTGTTGCTGTGGGCTTCCGCCAAACGGCTGCAAACCATGGAGTGATGATGCAAAGACGATTGATGCTTTCAGCGGCGGCGGCCGGCGCACTGGCCGCCAGTGGCTGCGCCGGTCCCACGGTCAACGATTACGCCAGTGAAAAACCCTTGCTGGATTTGCGCGACTATTTCAATGGCGTGGTGGATGCCTGGGGCATCTTCACGGACCGCTCGGGCAAAGTGGTCAAACGGTTCACGGTGGTCATGCAGTGCCAATGGAACGGCGAGCAAGGCGTGCTCGACGAAGACTTTGTGTACAGCGATGGCAGCAAGCAAAAACGCATTTGGAAATTACAGCACTTGGGTGGTGGCCGTTATTCAGGCCAAGCCGATGATGTGATCGGTACCGCCGAAGGTGAAACCCGTGGCAATGCATTCAACTGGCGCTACACCTTGGCGCTGCCAGTGGGCAGCCAAGTCTGGCATGTGCAGTTTGACGACTGGATGTATTTGCTGGATGACAAAGTCATGCTCAACAAAGCGGCCATGTCCAAGTTCGGCATCCTCTTGGGTGAAGTCACCTTGTCGTTCACGCGACGCGCTTGAGTCACATGGCCTGGTTGACCCCTTTCAATCTGCCCATCACCGACTGGCACGGACGCAGCGTGTGGTTGGTGGGCGCCTCCAGCGGCATCGGCCTGGCATGTGCCCACGCTTTGCATGCGGCAGGCGCCAAGGTCTGCGTGTCAGCACGGCAAGCCGCTTTGTTGCAAGACTTTGCAGACTCGCATGCAGGTGCACTGGCCTTGACCATGGATGTCACTGACGCGGCTTCGATCGCGCAAGCCACCCAACAATTGCAATCGCAACATGGCTTGGACATCGTCATTTATTGCGCGGGCTATTACCATGCGCAATCGGCCCAAGCCTATGACCTGCACAGCATGCAAACACACCTGTCTGTCAACTACACCGGTGCCTTGTTGTTGCTCGACAGCGTGCTGCCGTTGTTGTTGGCACAGGGTCGCGGTCACCTGTGCTTGGTCTCCAGCGTGGCAGGCTTCAGAGGCTTGCCCAAAAGCTTGGCTTATGGCCCGAGCAAAGCGGCACTCACCCATTTGGGCGAAGTGCTTTACATGGACTTGAAGCCTTGCGGCATCGGCGTGAGCGTGGTGCATCCCGGTTTTGTGGCAACACCGTTGACCGCGCAAAACACTTTCCACATGCCCGCGCTGATTTCACCCGAACAGGCCGCCCAAGCCATGCTGCAAGGTTGGCGCAACGGTGAATTTGACATCCATTTCCCCAAGCGCTTCACCTTGTTTTTGAAGTTGTTGCGCATCTTGCCGTACCGCTGGTATTTCCCTCTGGTTCGCAAATTCACCGCCTGAATCCATGCAACAACCCTTAGACGTACCGCAAAGCCTGGTGGATGAATTGGTTCATGCCTTTGAGCATTTGCAAGCCACCGACATCGCGCGCATGGGCGACTGGTATGACGAGCAAGCGCGTTTCAAAGACCCGTTCAAAGACGTGCAAGGCTTGGCGCAGATCCAAGCCATTTTTCAGCACATGTTTGACAGCTTAGAGCAACCGCGTTTTGTCGTCACCGCCTGCTTGGTGCAAGGTTCAGCGTGTTTTTTGGTGTGGGATTTTTTGTATCGCTACAAGACCATGCAAACCGGTGTCGAGCAGCGGATTCATGGCAGCTCGCATTTGGTGTTCGGCCTCAACACCCAAGGCGAATGGCGGGTGCAGTCGCACCGAGATTATTGGGACGCCGCCGAAGAGTTGTATGAAAAATTGCCTTGGGTCGGCGGCTTGATGCGTTGGTTAAAGCGCCGCGTCAACGGTTGACGCCGATTCAAGCTGGCAGCGTGTCCATGAAGCTTTGACGCTGCATCAGCTTGTCTTGCAACTTGTCCAAATTGGGGTAGTCGCGGCGCCACGCGATGTTGGGAAAACGAAAGTCCAAATACCCCAATGCACATCCCACGGCAATGTCAGCCAGGCTCAGGTGGATGCCCGCACACATGCTGTTGTCGGCCAAGCCTTTGGCCATGGCGGCCAAGGCGTCATGCACTTTGCCGAGTTGACGGTCTATCCAGGCTTGACTGCGTTCAGCTTCACTGCGTCCCACCCAGTGGGCTTCCAAGCGCGCCGCAATCGCCGCGTCCAACAAGCCATCGGCCAAGGCTTCCCAGACTTTGACCTCGGTGCGTTCACGGCCACTCGGGGGAATGAGTTTGCCCACCGGTGACAACGTGTCCAAGTATTCAACGATGACCCGCGAGTCGTACAAAGCCTCGCCGGTTTCCATCAACAAGCAAGGCACTTTCCCCAAAGGATTGGAGGCCACGATGGTCGAATTGGCAGCCCACACGTCTTCTTGTATGAATTCGAATTCAAGTTTTTTTTCGGCCATCACAATGCGCACTTTGCGCACATAAGGGCTGGTCACCGCACCAATCAATTTCATATGCAAAACAGCTGTAGAACAAGTAGATATTTTAAGTCTGATTCCGCGGTCACAAAGCGTTCCATTCACAAAGCCCGGGTTTGCGCAGGCAAGTCAAACCAAGCACGACAGCCCTGACCCTAAAATGCGACGCATGACTGACCACGCCATCTCTGCCCTGTCTCCGTTAGACGGGCGTTACGCGGCCAAACTGGCCTTATTGCGACCCTTGATGAGCGAGCAAGGCTTCATGCACCGACGGGTGCAAGTGGAAGTCACTTGGTTTATCGCGTTGTCTGACAGCGGCATGCCCTCATTGCCGCCTTTTTCCTCTGCGGCCCGTGCGTATTTGTGTGGATTGGTCAGTGGCTTTTCTGCGGCAGACGCCATCGCCATCAAAGACATTGAAAAAACCACGAACCACGATGTCAAAGCGGTTGAATACTGGCTCAAAGCCCAATGCCAGCAAGACAGCTTGAACCCGGCGCTCAAACACGAATTGGCGGGCGCATTGGAATTCATCCACTTTGCTTGCACCAGCGAAGACATCAACAACACGAGTCATGCATTGCAACTCAAGGCGGCGCGATCACAAGTGCTGTTGCCCGGCATAGAGGCGGTGGCCAACACATTGCGCGACATGGCGCATCGGTATGCGGATGACGCCATGCTCAGTCGCACGCATGGACAAACCGCCAGCCCCACCACGGTTGGCAAGGAATTGGCGAATGTGTACATGCGACTGCAAACCGCCACGCAACGCATCGCACAAGTGCCGATGCTGGCCAAAATGAACGGGGCCGTGGGCAACTTCAACGCGCATGTGTCGGCACGCCCCGACTTCGACTGGGAAGGGTTTGCGCGGCAAGTGATTGAAGCGTCTGACACACCTGCTGCGGGCAAACCGCTGGGTTTGGGTTTGACATTTCAGCCTTACAGCATCCAAATCGAACCGCACGACTACATGGCTGAACTCTTTGACGCTGTCGCCCGTTGCAACACCATACTCATCGACCTGTCCCGCGACATTTGGGGCTATGTGTCCTTGGGTTATTTCAAGCAGCGCTTGAAAGCGGGCGAAATCGGTTCATCCACCATGCCGCACAAAGTCAACCCGATCGATTTTGAAAACGCCGAAGGCAATTTGGGTTTGTCCAACGCCCTGCTGCGTCACTTGAGCGAGAAATTGCCCATCAGCCGTTGGCAACGCGACTTGTCTGACAGCACGGTGTTGCGCAACATGGGTGTGGCCATCGGTTATGCGGTGTTGGCACACCAATCGTTGTTGCAAGGCTTGCACAAACTGGAGTTGAACGCAGCGGCGTTGCATGCCGATTTGGACAATGCCTGGGAAGTGCTGGCCGAGCCGATCCAAACCGTGATGCGCCAACACGGGGTCAGCGGGGCCTATGAACAACTCAAAGAAGTCACGCGCGGCCACAAAGTGACGAAAGAAGACTTGCACCGACTGATCCACACGCTGTCCATTCCTGCCGAGGAAAAAAACCGCTTGTTGGCATTGACGCCTGCCAGCTACATTGGCTTGGCATCCTCGTTGGCGAAACGGGTTTAAGTCGGGGCGTTGCGCTGGGTAGGCGCACCCACTGTCACCGATTCTGCCGCGCGTTCAGCATAACGGTTGAATCGCCATGAAGACCGCGACAACGTGATGCGTCGCCAAACCTGTCTTTTTGCGCCGGGACTCATCTCGGTCCAATACTGCACCTCTTCAAACGTGCGACCACACCCTTTGCACAACGGGTCGCCTTGGCTGGTCGAGCAAATCGCAATGCATGGGGTGTCCGGCGTGGTGTCATACCAAGCACGCCACGCGTCATAGGCCTTGGCGGGAAACCCTTGTTCTGCGGCCTCGTCTTGACGGTGGTAAATCATGAGCGCATACACCTCTGCCAGTGCGCGCAATTCAGGCGCCAGCGTGACGCCATCAGGCGAAGGCTTGAGCGCACGCCAATGGTTGATGGCCGCTTCGATGTCGGTGATGTGAATGCTGTCCATGGGGTTCAGGGTTGCGGTCGCAACAGCTCTAAGCGAATGCGCTCCAAGGCACGCAAGCGCGAATCGATGATGTAGGCCTCTTGTTGCGCGGCCAAATCCATCTTGCCTTGTTGTGTCATTCGTTTGGCCAAATCTTGTCCGGCGCGCAACCGATCGATGGCAGCGATTTCATCCCAACGCACCGCGCGTGATTCAGCATCTGCACGGATCGCTTGCAATGCTTGTCCGGTTTGCTGGTAGGCCTGTGCTGCCAGATCCCAAGCCAATGGATCGCGCGGGTATTGCGCCAGCCAGAGTTGCATTTTGTCTGAGGCAAGTCGCACCGATGGGGCGTCATTGGCGGCCAGTTGGCATTGCGCCATCAGCAACACCCAAGCACGTTTGGGGTGGTTGGCTTGTAAAGCCTTCAAACAACCCGCCGCATTGCCTGCTTGGCGCTCCGTGTCCGCAGCCAACCACTGCGCTTCGCGCATGCCAGCGGGGTCGTTGCCCACCAAAGGCACCAAGGCGTTCACGGCCTCGCGCGACTTGTTCCATTGTCTTTGCTTGGCATAAGCCATGGCCGCGGCATAGGCCACTGACGCCCGTTGTTGCGGGGTTTTGTCTGCGCTGGCTGGGGCTTCAAATGTCTTGACCAAGGCATCCACGTCTTCCACGCGGGTGCTCATCAAACCACGGGCACGTCCTGACATCAAGGCATGTTCCATCGTGCCTGTGTTGCTTTGTGTGCTGATGGCCTGTGCGCCGATGCGCGCTTGCATGTCGCCAATGCGCTCGGTGGTCAAAGGGTGGCTGCGCAAGTAGGGAAAGCCACCGCTGTCGTTCAAGCGCGAGGCCAAAGCCAGTTTTTGAAACATGCTGACCACGCCTTGCGCTTCAAAGCCGGCGTGGGTACTGACGGCGAAGCCCAAGCGATCAGCTTCACGCTCCATGTCTCTGGAGAAATTCAATTGGCCTTGTGCAACGCCTGCGCTGCCTCCCATGATCAGCGCATTCGCTGCGTCAGGACTGCGGCTCGCCGCCAACACGCCCAACACAAAAGAGCCGATCAACCACGGGGTTTGTTTGGCCTGACTGTCTTGCATGCGGGCGATGTGTCGCTGCGTCACATGGCTCAACTCATGCCCCATCACCCCTGCCAGTTCGTCTTTGTTGGACACCACCGCGATCAAGCCCAAATGCACGCCCATGAAGCCACCGGGCAAAGCAAATGCATTCACGCTGCGGTCGCGTACCAACAGCAGGTCCCAAGCAAATGTCTCGTCCAACTCTGGCGGCAGGTTACCCAATTGACGGGCCGATTCGCGCAACGCCGTCCAAATGGTTTGCAAATAATCGACCAGCACGGGGTCGTCCATGTAATCTGGGTCACGCATCAGTTGACGCATGATGGATTCGCCCAAGCGTTTTTCCTGGGGAACACTCATGCTGTTGCCGTCGCCAATGTTGGGCAAGCGCCCCGCTGTTTGCGCAGACGCGCCCAGCACCGCGCAAGCCAATGCCAAGGCAGCGGCCAGTTTTTGCGGATGGGTAAACAGAGCGTTCAAGGGGCGGGACAGCTGACCGTATGATGTGACCGATGATGTTACCCGCCGTGCACACTGGGTGCACTTGGCGGGTGACCAAGCTTCAGTCACCACAGGTTCACCACATGTCTCTCACCCATTTCGATGCCCAAGGCCAAGCCCACATGGTGGATGTCGGTCCCAAAACCAGCACCCACCGAATTGCCGTGGCGACGGGCGAGATTCACATGCTGCCAGCGACTTTGCAATTGATTGAAGCGGGCACCGCGAAAAAAGGTGACGTGATTGGCATCGCTCGCATCGCAGGCATCCAAGCCGCCAAAAAAACCGCCGATTTGATTCCGTTGTGCCACCCCCTGGCCTTGACCCGGGTGGCGGTGGATTTTTCAACCCACCATGACCCGCACCAAGTCACATGCACCGCCACGGTGGAAACCCACGGCCAGACCGGCGTGGAAATGGAAGCCTTAACGGCAGTGCAAGTGGCTTTGCTGACTATTTATGACATGTGCAAAGCGGTCGACCGGGGCATGACCATCAACAGTGTGAAGTTGCTGGAGAAGCATGGTGGCAAGAGCGGGAGTTTTGTCGCAGGTTGAGATGGGCCAGGCGCCAACCCCGGTGTTCAATGGCTTGAACGGTCTGGCTTTACCTGCACTCAGACGGTGCAAATTTGGACTCTAATGTCGGGCTGTTGGCCAAGGTCAGGCCCGTGGGCGTTTTGGCGCCTTTGGCCAAACAACGCCATGCCACCACCGACTGGTCTGGCACAGTGAATTCTGCGGTGGCGTCTGGCAACGCATTGGCAGCCGTCGCTTGCCCGGTGTAGGGCACCAAAAGCAGCACGCCCGCACCGGCATTTTTTTGTGTCGTGATGCTGATCACGCCGGTCGAGGCTTCAATTGAAATGCTTTTGATGTTCGCGGTGGCGGCGGGTGCTTGGTAACCGTTGGCATACCCTGTGGCTGCAAAACTGCCGCTGTTGAACACATCTTGCACCTGTGCTTTGGCGGCGCCTGCCAATGCCAGTCCTTCGCTGACGCGTGCGCGCACGCCGTAGTCTTGGTAGGCTGGCACGGCCAACGAGGCCAATATGCCGATGATGGCGATCACCACCATCAATTCAATCAAAGTAAATCCACGCTGGTTCAGATGCCGCATCTCGGTCTCCTGGGTAGTTTCGGGTTCACCCATTGTCAAGACCGTTGGCGCCGACAGTGTGAGTGCCACTGCCGAATTGGGTAAGCCCGGTGGTCACAAAATGAATCGCAACATGCAATGCAGTGACGGCGAGCAGTGAGATCAAACCTGCAACAAGGTGGTTGAGTGCACAAGTTGCCGCCCCAAAGCGGGTCGGCAACCAGGCCACTTTCAGAGCATGGCCTTGAGCAGCTTGCCCATTTCAGAGGGGTTGCGTGTCACTTTGAAACCGCATTCCTCCATGACAGCCAATTTCGCTTCGGCGGTGTCAGCGCCGCCGCTGATCAATGCGCCCGCGTGACCCATGCGTTTGCCAGCGGGTGCGGTGACACCAGCGATGAACCCGACGATGGGTTTTTTCATGTGGGCTTTGCACCAGCGTGCGGCCTCGGCTTCATCAGGCCCGCCAATTTCACCAATCATGATCACGGCATCGGTGTCGGGGTCGTCGTTGAAGGCGCGCATCACGTCGATGTGTTTCAAGCCATTGATCGGGTCGCCACCAATGCCCACCGCGCTCGATTGACCCAAGCCAATTTCAGTGAGTTGGGCGACGGCTTCATAGGTCAGCGTGCCAGAGCGTGACACCACGCCGATGCGGCCCTTGCGGTGAATGTGACCCGGCATGATGCCGATTTTGATTTCTTCCGGCGTGATCAATCCGGGGCAATTGGGACCCAACAACAAAGTGCGTTTGCCGCCTGCTGCCTCTTTGGCTTTCATGCGGTTGCGCACCATCAACATGTCGCGCACCGGAATGCCTTCGGTGATGCATATCGCCAAATCCAAGTCTGCTTCCACCGCTTCCCATATGGCGTCGGCCGCGCCAGCTGGCGGCACATAGATGACGGAAACAGTGGCGCCAGTTTCGTGCGCCGCTTCTTTGACCGATGCGTAAATCGGGATGTTGAAAATCGATTCGCCTGCTTTTTTCGGATTCACACCCGCCACAAAACACTGTTGACCGTTGGCGTATTCCTGGCATTTTTCAGTGTGGAACTGGCCGGTCTTGCCAGTGATGCCTTGGGTGATGACCTTGGTGTGTTTGTTGATGAAGATGGACATGGTTCAAGCTTTCAATGCGGCGACAACGGCTTGCGCCGCCTCGGCCATGGTGTCGGCGCTGATGATGGGCAGACCGGATTCGGCCAGCATCTTCTTGCCCAAATCTTCGTTCGTGCCCTTCATGCGCACCACCAATGGCACGCTCAGGTTGACGGCTTTGCACGCGGTGATCACGCCATGCGCAATCGTGTCGCATTTCATGATGCCGCCAAAGATGTTGACCAAAATCGCTTTGACTTTGGGGTTCTTGAGCATGATCTTGAACGCCTCGGTGACTTTTTCTGGGGTGGCGCCACCGCCCACATCCAAGAAGTTGGCAGGCTCTGCGCCAAACAATTTGATGGTGTCCATGGTGGCCATGGCCAAGCCCGCACCGTTGACCAAACAACCAATGTTGCCGTCCAAGCTGATGTAGGCCAAATCGAATTTAGAGGCTTCAATTTCGGCCGCGTCTTCTTCGTCCAAATCGCGGTAAGCAACGATCTCGGGATGGCGAAACAAGGCGTTGGCATCGAAGTTGAATTTGGCGTCCAAGGCATTGATGTTGCCTTGGCTGTCGCGGTTCAGTGGGTTGATTTCCACCAGCGAGGCATCGGTGTCCATGTAGCAGGTGTAGAGCTTTTTGAACACATCAACCGCTTGGGCGGTGGAGTTGGCTGGTATGCCAATCGCATTGGCAATTGTTTGGGCTTGCGCATCGCCTAAACCCACCAGTGGGTCGATCAATTCGGTGACGATTTTGTCAGGCGAGTCGTGCGCGACTTGTTCGATGTCCATGCCGCCTTCGCTGGACGCAATGAAGGCGATGCGCTGTGATGCACGGTCTGTGACCAAGGACACGTAATATTCTTTTTGTATGTCTGCGCCATCTTCGATGTAAAGGCGTCTGACTTTTTGACCGAGCGGCCCCGTTTGGTGTGTGACGAGCTGCATACCCAGGATGTCCGTGGCCAGTCGTTTCACGTCGTCAATGCTTTTGGCGACTTTCACGCCGCCACCTTTGCCGCGCCCGCCGGCATGGATTTGGGCTTTGACCACCCACACCGGGCCGCCGAGTTTTTGGGCGGCTTCGACCGCTTCTTGCACAGTGAATGCAGCGATGCCACGGGGGACAGGCACAGCAAACTGTCGCAAGATCTCCTTGCCTTGGTATTCATGAATTTTCATAAGAACTCGCTTTCAATCCGACGTTGGCCGCCACGGCAGGCCATCATGCATGCCCCTATCGGGCTGAACTGGCACGAAATGTATCATGCTGCATTGCATCAATACATGGGTTTGCTGTCAGTTGTTTGTCATGTGTTTGACAGTTTGCCAAGCCTGGATGGCGGGGTGGCTGGCACGCCCGAACAAGCGTATTGAACATGCCATTTCTTATTTGTAGAAAGCTTTTTTCATGCACAAAGTCTTCATCGATGGCGAGGCCGGCACCACGGGTTTGCAAATCCGTGAGCGTTTGGCCTTGTTGCCAGAGGTCACGCTGGTCAGCATTGAGCCGGCGCTGCGCAAAGACCCGGCGGCAAAAGCCGCGCTCTTGTCAGACGTTGATGTGGTGGTGCTGTGCTTGCATGACGATGCCGCGAAAGAGACTGTGGCCATGGTGGACGCGATGCAAGAACCGCGTCCTTGCTTGTTGGATGCCTCGACTGCCCACCGAACCCACCCCGACTGGGTCTACGGTTTCCCGGAGTTGTGTGCATCACAAGCCGCAGCGATTGCCAAAGCCACCCGCGTGGCCAACCCGGGTTGCTATGCCACTGGCGCGATCGGTTTGATCCGTCCGTTGGTTGATGCGGGTTTGATACCGCGCGATTTCGCGTTGAGTTTGCCCTCGGTCAGCGGGTATTCCGGTGGGGGGCGCAGCATGATTGAAGCCTACGAGGCGGGCTCGGCACCTTTGTTCGAAGCATATGCGCTCGGCTTGGCGCACAAACACATTCCTGAAATCATGCATTGCACTGGCCTGACTTGTCGCCCCTTGTTTGTGCCCAGTGTCGGAAATTTCAGGCAAGGCATGTTGGTGCAAATACCGCTTCACTTGTCGAGCTTGCCCGGCGTGAAAGCGGGTGATTTGCATGACGCGTTGGCAGCGCACTATGCGAAGACCAACCAAGCCCATTCACCATGTGTCAAGGTCTTGCCCCCGACCGACGATTTGAAACTCGACGCCACCGCTTTGAACGACACCAACCTGATGGAGTTGCGGGTGTTTTCCAACAACGAACACGGTCATGTGGTGTTGATGGCGCGGCTGGACAACCTGGGCAAAGGTGCCAGCGGCGCAGCGGTTCAAAATTTGGGTTTGATGCTTGGCTTGGGCTGACGTTAATCGCGCTCGTCCATGCCGGCGACGATGCGCCTGACCACATCACCCGAAAACCCGCGTGTCGCCAAAAAACGGGCTTGCCGTTGGCGGGTGGTGGCGTCGGTCGCGACCCTGCCATATTTTTTTTGCCAGACCGCCAATGCCCGCGCCAGCTCGGAATCTTTCAAACTGGCCATGGTGTCAGCCACCACCTCGGCTGACACGCCTTTGGCTTGCAATTCCTGACGCAATCGCATGCCACCCAGCTTGCCTGCACGCCGGTTGACCAAGGTTTCTGCCACCCGGGTGTCGTCCACCAAGCCGCGTGCTTCGAGCTGCGCCAAGGCCTGCTCGACCTCTTCGGCACTGGCGTCTTCTGCCGCCAGTTTTTCTTGCAAGGCTTGGCGTGAGTATTCACGTTGCGCGAGCAAACTCACCGCGCGGGCTTTGACCGACACCGGCTTGGGCGAGGGCTTGTCAAACTCGCTGACCACCGCCCCGCCCTGTATCAGTCTGAGCCCTTTGGCTTCGCCCATGTTGGCCCTCACTTGACGGCTTGCAGTTTGGTGTCTTCCACTTCAACCGCCAGCAAAGGGATGTTGAGGGATTCGCGGACTTTGTTTTCGATCTCGATGGCCAATTCGTGGTTTTCACGCAAGAACTCGCGCGCGTTGTCACGGCCTTGGCCGATTTTTTCACCTTGGTAGGCGTACCACGCGCCTGATTTGTCGACGATTTTGGCGGCCACACCCATGTCAATGATTTCACCGTGTCGGCTGATGCCCTCGCCAAACAAAATATCGAACTCGGCGGTTTTGAACGGTGGGGCCACTTTGTTTTTGACCACTTTGACTTTGGTCTCGTTGCCGATGGACTCTTCGCCTTTTTTGATGGTGCCTGTGCGGCGAATGTCCAAACGAACCGATGCGTAAAACTTCAATGCATTGCCACCGGTGGTGGTTTCAGGCGAACCGAACATGACTCCGATCTTCATGCGAATTTGGTTGATGAAGATGACGGTGCAATTGGTTTTCTTGATGTGCGCGGTCAACTTTCGCAAGGCTTGGCTCATCAAACGTGCTTGCAAGCCGGGCAAGGAGTCACCCATTTCACCTTCCAACTCGGCCTTGGGCGTGAGTGCGGCCACCGAGTCGATGACGATCAGGTCCACCGCGCCGGAACGCACCAAGCTGTCGACAATTTCGAGGGCTTGTTCGCCGGTGTCGGGTTGGCTGATGAGCAGGTCTTGCAAATTGACACCGAGTTTTTGCGCGTACTGCACGTCCAAAGCGTGCTCGGCGTCAACGAAGGCACACGTGCCAGCCATTTTTTGCATTTCAGCGATGACTTGCAGCGTGAGTGTGGTTTTGCCGGAAGACTCTGGGCCGTAAATTTCGATGACCCGCCCGCGCGGCAGACCGCCGACACCCAACGCCACGTCCAAACCCAAGGAACCGGTGGAGACGACTTGTATGTCTTCGATCACCTCGCCTTCGCCCAAACGCATGATGGTGCCTTTGCCAAATTGCTTTTCAATTTGTGCGAGTGCGGCTTGCAGGGCTTTGGCTTTTTCACCGGCTGCGGCGATGCTTTTGACGTTATCCATGAAAAACTCCTTTGGTATCAATGGGTTGAAAACTTCTTGAAAGACTGTGCTGAAACACAGGCTGGATGCATGAACAGTACTTTAACTGGCCGATCGAAGTCTGTAAACAGTTTTTTTGGTCAGTTTGCCTTACTATATAGGCATGGCTTTCAACCTGCTGTCTTCCGCCCATGTGCTGAAAGTCATTCAAGTTTGTGTCTTTTGGACACCCCGTATCAGGCTGCAAGCCAATGGCTACAAGGGTTTAGCAAGGAATGGCATTGAATTTGACACTTGACCAGCACCGGTCGTCACCTGCAAGACATGATATTCGCATTCTTCAGCGGTCTAAGCTATGATGTATACGTATAACGTGTTTAAAGGCAATCATGCACAAAAAAATGACCATCACCCTCGATGAGGCTGTCTACGACGGACTGTGGCGCACCGTTGGCAAACGCAAAATGAGCCAATTCATAGAGGACTTGTTACGCCCTCATGTGCTGGGCAATTCGCTTGATGACGGATACAAAGCCATGGCGCAAGACCAAGGACGCGAAACCGAAGCGATGGAATGGACCAACTCACTCGCGAAAGACATGACAAATGAAGCGCGGTGAAGTCTGGTGGGTTGAATTTGATCCCGCCTTGGGCACTGAAATCAAAAAAACCCGCCCGGCAATCATCGTCAGCAACGATGCCGCCAACCGGAACTTGGCCAGGGTGGTTGTGGTGCCGCTGACAAGCAACACGGAAAAAGCCTATCCGGGCGAAGCCATAGTGAGCGTCTCAGGGCAGGCCAGCAAAGCCATGGCCGACCAAATCATGGCGGCAGACAAAGCCAGGCTAAAAAGCCCGTTGGGCTCACTTGAAAAGACCGATATGTTGGCTGTCGAAGATGCCATTAAGGTTCATCTTGGCTTGCCTAGGTAGGTGTACGGTCGCTCCCAAAGACTCCGGTTCTGAACGTTTCAGCCTACTGACTTTCGCCCGCACCCACATAAATTGATGGATTTCAACCTGCTTTCTTCCGCACAGGACTGGCGCCAATCACACTTGGGCCGCTTGCTCGGCCACGCCATGCGGCGGTTTGACGACCGTGTGTTGGTGTTGATGGCCAGGCACATTGATGTGCCACTGGCCTTGGCCAACCTCGCTGAACGTGACAAAGTCAGCGCGGCGCACATTCACATCACACGGCATTTGCCGTTGAACGGCGCGCGGTTGGTTGAATTGGCAGCGATGGCCGGCATGAGCAAACAGGCCATGGGCGATTTGGTGACGCAATGCGAAGCTTGGGACTTGGTGCAACGTGTGCCCGACAGCTTGGATGCACGCGCCAAACGCATCGTGTTCACGCAGACGGGTTTGGATTGGCTGCGCGCGTTTGAGCAAGCCGTTGCGCAAGCCGAAGACGAGTTTCGACAAGAGGTTGGCAACGAGATAGCGACCGTGGTCAGCCTGGGCTTGGAAGCCTATGGCAATGCCTATCGTTAACCCGTAGGGCAACGGCTTGCATGCGCCACAACACCAGTGCTGCGCCTAGAATGAAATTGACGAATTTGCGAAACCTCTGGGAGATGGCTCATGCGCATACTCATCGCTGAAGATGACCAGGTACTCGCCGATGGTTTGCTGCGCACATTGCGCGCTTCGGGTGCAGCCGTGGACCATGTCGCCAATGGCAGCGAAGCCGATGCCGCATTGATGACCTCCAGCGAATTCGATTTGATCATCCTCGATTTGGGTTTGCCCAAAATGCATGGCTTGGAAGTTCTCAAGCGTTTGCGTGCACGGGGCAACAGCATGCCGGTGTTGATTTTGACCGCGGCTGACAGCGTGGAAGAACGCGTCAAAGGCCTTGACTACGGCGCCGACGATTACATGGCCAAGCCCTTCAGCTTGCAAGAACTCGAAGCGCGTGTGCGGGCGCTGACACGACGCGGCATGGGCAGCACCACGGCCACCATCAAACACGGTCCGTTGGTCTACGACCAAGCAGGTCGCATGGCCACCATCGATGGCCGCATGGTTGAGTTGTCAGCGCGTGAACTGGGTTTGCTTGAAGTGCTGTTGCAACGCGTCGGTCGTTTGGTCAGCAAAGACCAATTGGTCGAGCGCTTGTGCGAATGGGGCGAAGAGGTCAGCAACAACGCGATTGAGGTGTACATCCATCGCTTGCGCAAGAAAATTGAAAAGGGCCCGATACGCATCGCCACGGTTCGTGGTCTGGGTTATTGTTTAGAAAAAATCCTGCCGCCACCCACCTGATGTTTGTTCGCGCATGGTGAAACTGTTCCAAGGGCGGCAACGCTCGCTGTTTGGCGAGATCCTTGATTGGATGCTCACACCTTTCCTGTTGTTGTGGCCGATCACCTTTGGCCTGACCTGGTTGGTTGCCGAGGGCATTGCCAAAGTCCCGTTTGACCGCGGCTTGCAACAAAATGTCACCGTGTTAGCCCAACTGGTGCAAAGCAATGAACAACAGGTCAGCTTTCAACTGCCTGCAACCGCGCACCTGATCTTGCACGCCGACGCCACTGACACGGTGTATTACCAAGTCTTGGGGGGGCGCAGTGAATTGCTCGGTGGCGATGCCGAATTGCCCTTGCCGCAAGACGATGAAAAACTCATCACCGATGAACTGCGTTTGCGCGACGACAAGATGGATGGCAAGCCCGTCCGCGTGGCCTACATGTGGGTGCGTGTGCAAGCACCAGATGCGCGACCCGCCTTGGTGCAAGTGGCCGAGACACTGGAGAAGCGTTCAGTGTTGGCGCGCGAAATCATTCGCGGCGTGATGTTGCCGTTGTTCGTCATCTTGCCGTTGTCGGTGTTGCTGGTTTGGTTGGCGCTCACGCGAGGCATCAAACCGTTGAATGAACTTGAAGACCGGATTCGCCAGCGCAAACCCAACGACATGAGTCCGTTGGACGAAAACACGGTGCCGTCCGAAGTGGTGCCATTGGTGTCGTCGATCAACGATTTGTTGGTGCGATTGCAAGGGTCCATCGCCACCCAAAAACGTTTTTTGGCGGATGCCGCGCACCAACTCAAAACACCGTTGGCTGGCTTGCGCATGCAAGCCGATTTGGCGCAACGCAGTGACGCGAATGCACAAGACCTGAAACAGTCGCTCAAACAAATCGGCCGCGCCAGCATGCGCGCCACCCACACCGTCAACCAGTTGCTGGCGTTGGCACGCGCGGAAAGCAGCGGCGTCGGCATGAGTTTGCAAGCTTGCGATTTGTCGGTGCTGACCATGGAAGTGGTCAAAGACTCGTTGCCTCGCGCCATGGAGTTGCGCATCGACTTGGGATTCGAGGGGCCAGAACCACAACACGCGCTCATGCCCGGCAACCCCACTTTGATCAAAGAAATGGTGCGTAACTTGATCGAAAACGCATTGAACTACACCCCTTCGACTGACGCCCAGCCAGGCGTTGTCACCGCGCGGGTGTGCGGTGATGCAAACAGCGGTTGGCGCTTGGAAGTGGAAGACTCTGGGCCCGGCATTCCCGCTTCCGAGCGAGAGCGGGTGTTCGAGCCGTTTTACCGTGCGCTCGGCAACGAAGTGGATGGCTCTGGTTTGGGATTGGCCATCGTCATGGAAATTGCAGACAAGCACCATGCCAGCGTCTCGGTCAGCGACACCCGCCCTGACCACAAACCCCCTGGCGCTCGGTTCAGTGTGTGCTTTTCACCGAACCAAGCCAGCGCTGACAACACGCATTCCTAGCTGCATCTGAAGCGGCTGTGTGGCAAGGGGTTTTGGCCTGCGGCGAGTTCATTGGTCGGCGGCACCAAACACGACCACATGGTCGGCTTGCAAACGAATGCCAATCCATTCACCCACATGGTGGTCATGGTGGCTGGGCACATGGGCCATCACGGTCTGTCCACTGGCCAATCGCAAGGTGTATAAAAACTCGGAACCGCGAAATGCCTTGCGAAGAATTTCAGCTTTCACCGGCGCGTCATCGTCATGCACGATGTCGTCGGCACGCAGCAACACTTCGCACGCGCCGTCAGCGGCAATCGGGTGTTGAGCAATGTCTTCGTCCATGTCTTGCAAATCACCCAGCGGGGTGTGCAACACCATGTGCGCGCCTTGTTGTTTGGCATTGGCGGCGGCAAACACACCGTGGCCGATGAACTCCGCCACAAAACGTGTTTGGGGCCGGTGGTAGAGCTGGTAGGCGTCATCCCATTGTTCGAGTTTGCCTTGGCGCATCACGCCAATCAGATCGCCCAACGCAAACGCTTCCATTTGGTCATGCGTGACAAACAATGCGGTGATTTGCGCTTGTTGCAAGATGTCGCGCAATTCGTGCGCCAGCCGTTCGCGCAAATCCACGTCCAGGTTGGAAAACGGCTCGTCGAGCAACAGCAGCAAGGGCTCGGGCGCCAATGCGCGCGCCAAAGCCACACGTTGTTGTTGCCCGCCTGACAACTCGTGTGGAAAACGCCGCGCGGCCGACCCCAAGCCAACCAGGTTCAACATGTCTTGCACGCGTGCGTCGCGCTCTGTCGCGTTCAGGTGCGACAAGCCAAAGCCAATGTTTTTTTCCACGTTCAAATGGGGGAACAAGGCATAGTCTTGAAACACCATGCCAATGCGACGGTTTTCTGCGGGAAGGTGAACGCCTTGGCTGCTGATGAGTTGGCCATTCATCGAAATGGCACCCCCACTGAGCGGCTCTAAGCCGGCGACGGCCCTGAGCAAGGTGGTCTTGCCGCAGCCTGAAGGCCCGATCAACACACCCATTTGGCCTTGGTGCAAACCAAAACTCACACGGTCCACCGCCGCTTGGCCACGGCCCGGGTAACGTACTTGCAAATCAGACACATCGATGAACATGGGCTGGATTGTAGGCAGTGGGGTTGAGTGCCTGCCTACAATCGCCGCTTACCCTTGCCCGCCTACGCGCCGATTCACGACATGCATTTGTTTACCGTTCTTCGCGGGTTCACCGTTTGGATGTTGGTCACACCTGTGCTGATGGTGCTGGCCGCATGGCTGCAATGGGACACCGCGTCTGCGGCTGTATGGCAAGGCTTGCTGGAAACCGTTTTGCCTGACTACACCCTCACCAGCTTGTGGTTGTGCGCGTTGGTGGCGATTGGCGTGGTCAGCATCGGCAGTGTGGGCGCTGCCGCTGTCAGCCTGTTTGAATTTCCCGGGCGACGCACCTTGGCTTGGTTGATGTTGTTGCCCTTGGCCATGCCAGCTTATGTGGTGGCCTACGCTTACACCGATTTTTTGCAATACAGCGGTCCGCTGCAAAACTGGCTTCGATCTCACACGGGCTGGCAAGGCGCGCTGTGGCCGGATGTGCGCAGCACCTGGGGCGCGGCCGTGGTGTTGAGTTTGGGTTTGTACCCGTATGTGTACTTGCTGTGCCGCAGTGCATTGTCAGAGCGCGCGCCGCAATTGATGGAAGCAGCGCGTTTGTTGGGCGCTTCGTTGCCGCGTCGCATCTTTCGTGTGGCCTTGCCATTGGCGCGCCCGGCGATTGCTGCCGGATTGGCCTTGGCCATGATGGAAACCTTGGCCGATTTTGGTGTCAGCAGTTATTTCGGTGTGCAAACTTTTTCCACCGGCATTTACAAGGCGTGGCTGGTGATGGACAACCGTGTGGCCGCCGCGCAGCTGTCTTCTTTTTTGCTGCTGTTGGTCGCTGTGGTGTTGTGGATGGAATACCGGGCCCAATCCCGCCTGCGGTTTGTGACCCGCCGCGGTGCATCACGCACCAACGAATCGCAAGCATTTCGATTGCAAGGCTGGCGTGCGGCGGTGGCGTTTGTCTTGTGCGTGTTGCCCGTGTTGCTGGGGTTTGTGTGTCCGCTGTTGATCATGGGCCATGCCTTGTGGGTTGGTAGCCAACAACAGCCTTTGCCATGGGCGGCGTTCGCCGGTTGGTTTTGGAACAGCTTGCGCTTGGGCGGCATCAGTGCGGTGTTGGCGGTGGGCTTGGCTTTGGTGTTGGCCCATGGCGTGCGGACTCGTCCCACTTGGTGGCGACGCCTTAGCACGCAATTGGCAGGCTTGGGTTACGCGGTACCCGGGGTGGTGATCGTGGTCGGCTTGTTGTTGCCTTTGGCTTGGGTTCAGCAACGTTGGCCTGACAGTGGCGCGGGCTATTGGTTGACGGGCACGCTGTTGGGGCTGCTGTGGGCGTACCTGGTTCGCTTCATCGCGGTCGCTTTGCAAAGTGTGCAAAGTGGCTATTCACGGATTTCGCTCAGCGCCGATGAAACTGCCCGCATGTTGGGTTCGGGTGGGCGGGATGTGTTCTGGCGGGTGCATTGGCCACTCTTGCGTCCTGCAGCAGCGTCTGCCTTGCTGTTGGTTTGGGTGGATGTGATGAAAGAGTTGCCTGCCACGTTGGTCTTGCGGCCGTTCAATACCGACACCTTGGCGGTCATGGCTTACCAACTCGCCCGCGATGAGCGCTTGGGCGAAGCGGCGCTGCCGTCGCTTGCTTTGGTGTTGGCCGGTTTGCTGCCGGTGCTGCTGATGGCCCGGGCCCAAGCCGCTTCACAAAGACCGTGACCACCCAAACTAAATGCGAATAATTCGCATTTGAGGTATGATGGTGCCTGTTCTGTTGAAAAGGTGCCTGTATGCGTTCACTCTCCCTTCCCCACACGTTTGCCAAAGCCAGCAAATGGATGGTCGCCACGGGCTTGTTGCTGGGAAATCTGACGGCATTTGCCGCCGAAGAACCGGTGCTCAACCTGTATTCGGCGCGCCATTACGCCACCGACCAAGCGCTGTACGACAACTTCACACGCGCCAGCGGCATCAAAATCAACCGCGTGGATGCCGACGACGCAGGCATCTTGGCGCGGCTCAAAGCCGAGGGCTCGGCCTCACCCGCTGACGTGATTTTGTTGGTGGATGCCGCGCGTTTGTGGAAAGGCGAAGTCGAGGATTTGTTTGCCCCGGTGCAATCACCCGCCTTGCTCAAAGCGGTGCCTGAACATTTGCGCGCCAAGCAACGCCCCGAGGGCACACGCTGGTTTGGTTTGTCCACCCGCGCGCGCGTCATCGTTTATGACAAGCAAAAATTCAAACCCGAAGATGTCGACAGCTATGAAAAACTGGCTGATCCCAAATTTACCGGTCGCTTGTGCATTCGCTCTGGTTCACACCCTTACAACTTGTCTTTGTTCGGTGCCATGCTCGAGCACTTGGGTGCGCCTGCCACTGAGACCTGGCTCAAAGGCTTGGTGGCCAATCTGGCGCGCCAGCCCAAAGGCGGTGACACCGACCAAATCAAAGGCGTGGCCAGCGGTGAATGCGGCGTGGCCTTGGCCAACTCCTATTACTTGGCCCGGCTCTACCGCAGCGACAACCCCCAAGACAAAGCCGTGGTTGAACGCATTGGCGTGATGTTTCCCAACCAAGCCACTTGGGGCACCCATGTCAACATCGCTGGCGGGGCTGTTGCACGCCACGCAAAGCACCCGCAAAACGCGGTCGCTTTCTTGAACTATTTGGCAAGCGACCAAGCCCAAACCTATTTCGCTGATGGCAACAACGAATGGCCGGTGATCAAAGGTCTTCGCATCAACAACCCGGCGCTCAAGGCCATGGGAGGCGACGCCTTCAAGAGCGAAAAATTGGCGGCGAGCGTGGTGGGCATGAGCCAAGTGAAAGTGCAACAAATGCTCGACCGAGTGGGGCTGCGCTGACCGACATGCAACGCAAATGGGTTGTTTGGCTGCTGCTTGCCACGGTGTTGGTGAGCGCGGGTGCTTGGTTGGGTTGGCAGCAACGCCACCGCTTGAATGCCGACGCGCCGCTGTCAGCGCAAGCCCAGCTTGGCCGACAAGTGTTCCATGACACTTCGCTGTCTGCCGCTGGCCAACAGTCGTGTGCCAGCTGTCATTTGAAAGAATCAGGGCATGCCTCTGCGCACGGGTTAGCGCTCGGCGGGCCGGACATGAAGTCGCTTGGGACGCGCAACACGCCGTCGTTGCGCTACCTTTGGCAGAACACTGCGATGCACCTCAACGACGAAGGCAAAGCCATCGGCGGTTTCTTTTGGGATGGGCGGGCTGACAGCTTGGCCGCCCAAGCAGGCGAGCCGTTTTTGAACCCGGCGGAAATGGCGAATGCTGACAAAGCCAGTGTGGTGGCCAAACTCTCCCGCGCCAGTTATGCGCGCGAGTTCGAACAATTGTTTGGCGCGACCATTTGGCAACAACCAGACCAAGCGTTTGCGGCGATGACACAGGTCTTGGCCAGTTACCAAACGGAAGACCCTGACTTTCACCGATTCGACAGCCTGTTTGACCAAGTGATGCAAGGCCGAGCGCGTTTCAATGCCGCACAAGAGCGGGGATGGGCGTTGTTCAAAGACCCGCATAAAGGCAATTGCGCCGCATGCCACACCGCTGAACCAGGCCCCGACGGCAGCCCGCCTTTGTTCACCGACCACAGCTATGACAACCTCGGTGTGCCGCTGGTGTTCCCGCCCACCGTGGCAACAAGTCGTCAGCCACCCGATGCAGGTGTGTGTAAGCATCCCTTGCTGCGTGGTCAAGCCAACGCCAACACTTTGTGTGGTTCATTCAAAGTACCGAGCTTGCGCAATGTGGCGGTGCGACGGGCGTTTTTTCACAACGCCGTTTTCACCGATTTGCGCGACACGCTGGCTTTTTACGCCACACGCGACACCGACCCGAAACGCTGGTACGGCACGCTGACCCGATGGGGTGGTGTTCCCAAATCTTTGCGCGCCAATGTCAACCGAGATGAAGTGCCTTATGGCCAGCGCGCGGGCGAGCAACCCCGTTTGAATGAACAAGACATCGACGATTTGTTGGCGTTTTTGACAACGCTCACGGACGCGGACTTGGTGCCTCGGTCTGCATCGCCTGCGGGTTCAGTTGCTGCTGCAAACGCTGTGGTTCGCGGGGCTCAGCGGGTTGCCAGCCCCATGGTTGCAGCCAACCGTTAGCCCACGCAGCAAACAGCAGGTTGGCGCACAACACCACGGCGGCGCACCACCACAGCATGTTTTTCATGGTGCGTTGGCAGTGACGCTGACTTCGTCACTGTTGACCTTCAACCGCCCGTGGCTGGTGTCCATTTGCAAAACGCCTTGGCTGTCAACGCCTGCGCCCGTGCCTTGTTTGCCGTTGGACAAGGTCAATGCCTGTCCGGCCAAGGCATCGCGGCGCATGAAAGCGGTTTGAAACGCCGCAAAACCCTCGCGCTCAAAGCGTTGCAATCCATTGACCAACTCGGGCAACACGGTGTGCAGTAATGCTGGCGGTTGCAATGCCTGGCCCAGCAATTCGCGCAAACCCGCCGGCTGGCTTCGGTAGTCGGCTGCGGGCGGTGGCGACAAGTTCAGACCGATCCCCACCACCGCGAAGCGCAACGACGGCGAAGGCTCGTTGCGCACAGCGGTTTCAATCAGGATGCCGCCCAATTTGCACATCTGCGCCCCTGTGCCCAGCACCAAATCGTTTGGCCATTTCAAACCGATGCCCAGTGAATGCGCGGGGTCGAGGCTGTTGGCCAAACAACAACCAATGGCCAATGACAAACCAGACCAATCGAGCGGCGCGAGCACGGTGCCGAGCGAAAACGTCAACGCGTCGCCGGTTTGGCCTTGCCATTGCCTGCCCATGCGACCGCGCCCTGCGGTTTGTTGGTCGGCCCACAACAAACACGTGGCGGTGTCGCCGCCGCGTGCGCGTCGCATGAGTTCGGTGTTGGTCGAATCAATCAACGGGACATGTTCAAAACGCGCCAGCGGGTCGAGTCGGTTCAACAGCACTTGCACTGGGTGCGGGGTACGGGCGTCGAAAGCGTGGACCGTCATGACCAGTGGCAGACCGAATGACCGGCGCTCAGTCCTTGGGAGAAAGCAGCGTGCCGCGACAACTGCCCGCACCGCAGCGGCAGGGGTAATCGGCCAGCAACTCGGGCGTGTACTTCTCGTCGATCACCAAGCCGTAGTCGTAGTTGAGTTCTTCGCCGGCTTTGATTTTGCGCAAGGTGCGGATGAAAATCCGCCCGCCCGCCTCGTCCGCTTCGCAATTGGGCGCGCACGAATGGTTGATCCAACGTGCATCGTTGCCACCGAAAAGCGCATCGATCACGTTTTTCTTGCTGACATGGAAATAAAACGTGTGGTTCGGGTCGTTGGGGTCGTGGGGATGGCGTTTTTGCGCTTTTTTCCAGCTGATGACCTCGCCGGTGTACTCGATGATGATTTCGCCTTTGGCGATGGGCACCAGGGCAAACACCCCTTTGCCATGGACGCCTGAACTGCGGACTTCAATGCGCTTGCCGTGGGCGGGTGCGATGATGGGGGAGGTCAAGTTGAAAACTCTGGTAAGTTAAATACTTACATGTGCGCGCGCGTGCGCGTGCGAGGATGCCGATTGTATGCAAGGAACACACTCATGAGTAAAACACTGGTCATCGCTGAAAAGCCGTCCGTGGCGCAAGACATTGTCAAAGCGCTCACCCCCAGCGCAGGCAAGTTTGAAAAGCATGACGACCATTTTGAAAACGATGCGTATGTGGTCACCAGCGCGGTGGGTCACTTGGTAGAAATACAAGCGCCCGAGGAATTCGATGTCAAACGTGGCAAATGGAGTTTTGCCCACTTGCCCGTGATTCCGCCTTATTTCGATTTGAAACCGGTGGAAAAAACCAAGTCGCGTTTGGCCGCCGTGGTCAAGCAAGCCAAGCGCAAAGACATCGGTGCCATCATCAACGCCTGTGACGCGGGCCGCGAAGGTGAATTGATTTTTCGCTTGATTGAACAATACGCCGGCGGCAAAAAACCGCTGGACAAGCCGGTCAAGCGCTTGTGGTTGCAATCGATGACGCCACAAGCCATTCGCGATGGCTTTGACAGCTTGCGCAGCAGCACGCAAATGCAAGGGCTGGCCGATGCTGCCCGCAGTCGCTCAGAAGCCGACTGGCTGGTTGGCATCAACGGCACCCGCGCATTCACTGCTTTCAATTCACGCGATGGTGGTTTCTTCCTCACCACGGTGGGTCGGGTGCAAACCCCGACCTTGTCGGTGGTGGTCGAACGTGAAGAAGTCATTCGCAAATTCATCAGCCGCGACTATTGGGAAATTCACGCCAACTTCGCGGCCAGCGCCGGTGCTTATGCAGGCAAATGGTTCAACCCGGCGCACAAAGCCCACGCCGACGACAAAGAAATCAAAGAAGACCGCGTTTGGTCTTTGAGCGAAGCCCAAGCCATTGCCGACGCGGTGCGCAACCAAACCGCGACGGTCACCGAAGAAAGCAAACCCAGCAGCAAAGGCAGCCCCGGTTTGTTCGACCTCACCAGCTTGCAACGTGAAGCCAACGGACGCTTTGGCTTTTCTGCCAAAACCACGTTGTCGTTGGCGCAAAGCTTGTATGAACGCCACAAAGCACTGACGTACCCGCGTACCGATTCGCGCCATTTGCCGGAAGACTATTTGCCCACGGTCAAAGACACGATGCAAATGCTGGCCAAAAGCAACATGGGCCATTTGGCGCCGTTTGCCAAAACCGCGATCGCTCAGGGCTACATCAAACCGACCAAAAAAGTGTTCGACAACACCAAGGTCAGCGATCACTTTGCCATCATCCCGACGCTGGAAGCACCCAGCGGCCTGTCCGACGCCGAACAAAAACTCTACGACTTCGTGGTGCGCCGCTTCATCGCCGTCTTCTACCCCGCAGCGCAATTCATGGACACCACACGCATCAGCCAAGTGACTGCGGCCGGCAAATCGCACCATTTCAAAACCACCGGCCGTGTGTTGATCGACCCGGGTTGGCAAGCGATTTATGGCAAGGAAGTCGACGAGGAAGAAGACAAAGAGTCAGGAAAAATCCTGGTCAAACTGGCCGCTGGCGAACAACCCAAGGTGGACGATGCCGAACCCAAAGGCTTGAAAACCCGCCCGCCGGCACGCTACACCGAAGCCACGTTGCTCGGGGCCATGGAGGGCGCAGGCAAAACCGTGGAAGACGATGAACTGCGTGAAGCCATGCAAGAAAAAGGCTTGGGCACACCGGCCACACGCTCTTCCATCATCGAAGGATTGTTGAACGAAAAATACATGCTGCGCGAAGGGCGCGAGTTGATCCCCACCGCCAAGGCGTTTCAACTGATGACCTTGTTGCGTGGCTTGGGCGTGGAAGAGTTGTCTCGCGCTGATTTGACCGGCGACTGGGAATTCAAACTCTCGCAAATGGAAAAAGGCAAGTTGTCGCGCGAAGCCTTCATGAAAGACATCGCCGAGATGACCGGTCGCATGGTGAAAAAAGCCAAGGAATACGACCGCGACACCATCTCAGGCGATTACGCCACCTTGACCACGCCTTGCCCGAATTGCGCCGGTGTGGTGAAAGAAAACTACCGGCGCTACAGCTGCATTGGCAAGCCGGGCGCGGT
>JACCDP010457502.1_pt1 | contig 26553 bp, 39 predicted proteins | sample 7445841 | NCBI WGS metagenome assembly JACCDP01 (sample SAMN15323441, study PRJNA562643) | freshwater metagenome | isolation source: river surface water | place: USA:Blue River Watershed | collected 2017-08-17 | reverse complement strand
GTTAATCAATTGGTCGTAGGTTCGATCCCTGCCTCCGGAGCCAACTTACTCGAAGTAATTAGTTGCTTCTTGAAACGATAAATCTATACTAATACTAAGTAACATCCTATATTCATTATAGGTTTGTATTTTGCAATGAGGTATACTAGTATTTAGAAGATATGCACTGTCCATTGTTAAAGTGAATCTTCCTATTTCTAAAGGCAGAACATTTTCTTGTTTTAAGAAAATAGTAGAGTTAGTTGGATTAGGAAAACTAATATTCTTCAGAGTTTCAGGTTTATAGAAAACAGTGTCTGCTCCTTCCTTGCAATTAATCAAAGGAATATTAATAGCAGATAATCGATCATCGGAATGAATATGACGTCCGGGTATGTTAATATCGTCGGAATCTTTAATTCCTTTTATGATCATAAAGGTATCTTTACAATAAGGGATTAAGTCATATATGTAATTTAAAAAACTACTATTCACTTTACTCTTATGCACAGTAGTTCCATATCCTATAGAATTAGAACTATTACTAAATTTATCAGTAAAGTAAATTCGATCTTCTTCTGTAAAGCGAAGCTGCTCGAATGATAGTTTTTTGTATAACATATACATATTTATTTTGGTGTATGTATAAATAAAATGTCAATGCTGAATTAGCTCAGTTGGTAGAGCAACCGCCTTGTAAGCGGTAGGTCGTCAGTTCGAATCCGACATTCAGCACCAAATTTGCCCCGGTAGTTAAATGGTAGAACATCGGTTTTGTAATCCGAGGACGGGAGTTCGATTCTCTCTCGGGGCACCAGGTTTATGTTAGGTCCCACACCAAGCAATTAGAGCTGAAATGTCGTCTAACATATTTTAGTCAGTTCCGAGAAGACTTTAAGAATGTCGGCTGCTCAATCGCCAACGGAGAGAGCATAAGGTAACAGTTGGATGATTTCGGGGGATTGGTATAGTTGGGAACACACTAGCCTTGCACGCTTGAGTCAGGAGTTCGAATCTCCTATCCTCCACCAGACAATGTATTTTTGCGGGTAAAGTGTTTACGGTTGCACGGCGGTCTTCCAAACCTCAAGAGACGAGTTCGAATCTCGCTACCCGCTCCAGTTTTTAGGATAGGTTCAGCAATTACTACATAATGGCTGTCTGTTCGCTGTCAGACTAAAATAAAAATGGCACCAACTATCCTGTTTAAAATTACTGGCGTTCGTTCAACGGATAGGACATCATTCTTCTAAAGTGATTATAGTGGTTCGATTCCACTACGCCGGACCAATTACAAGTTTGCAAATTCTGGATACACAAGCCTGTAATCTGTATTTGTAATACTATCGAATTCGGCTAAAAATTGTTTAGTCAATTCTAACTCGTTTCTTTCAAGTGCTAGTAAATTCTTAGCCGTGGCAATTAGTTTATCGCTACCGGGTATACTAGGACTTGCTAGCTCTAGTTTTTTCAAATATTGTTGTTTGATATGTGTTGGTAAATTGCCTACGTGCAGATGTTTTTCTAACACAGGGCTAGTCATTAGATACTTTAGTGTTATTCCAGTCTCGTTGCTAATATTGTTTATAGCATCTAGCAGTTCTGGAATATAACCTACGTTTAGTAAACTAACAGTAGAGTTGATTCCAAACTCTACAAAGTCTTTAAGACTGTGTATGTTTTCTAGCATACGTTGCCAATCGAATCCAACACGTATGTATTCGTGTACGTTAATTGGCCCATCGATGCTTATGTTTATTCTTACTTTGGCAGATAGTTGTCGTAGTTGTTCGATTAACTTCTTGTTGTAAGTTACAAGGCTACTTGAAAATATTACTTCCTCTAAGTGTGGAGATTCAGTTGCTACTAACGCAATCAAGTCACTGCAAGTAGAATCAATTAAAGGTTCGCCGCCTGTAATAGTAATACGTCTTGCATCGACAAAAGCACCTTTTAACTTTGATAAGTCAAAGGTATTTTGCATAGCATTTTGATTATAAAAAGTCTTTAAGAAGGTGTTTTTATTAGATAGTTCTGCTAGCTTAGAGCTTGAGTTAGGGTGGCACATTCTGCAGGCTAAGGTACACGTATTTGTTAAACTTATACAGAAGGCCTGAGGGAATTTAAAGCTATCTACGTCAGCTACTAATTTGTTTTTGTATGCAAGATTTTTTAAGTCTTTATACGAAAATTCGTTAGATGGTACATAGCACTTAACACAACCTGCGTGTAACTTGCCTTGAGCAGTATCTGCTCTTAGCTTTTTATAATGGTCGTTACTCCATACTTGAATAAAGTTGTCGGGAGTACCGATAGATTTTGTGTACTTACAGCAAGGCATAACACTGTTGTTCTGTAAATTTATTTCAGTATGCAACCAAGGTATGCTACATTTTTTGCTGTTGATTAAGTCATCTGTATTCATTAGTGTATTTAACTTTGCTGCCGCTATAGTTCAATGGATAGAACAAGGACCTCCTAAGTCTTAGATGTAGGTTCGATTCCTACTAGTGGTACCATAAATAATGTATGTACGATTTTTACATACCATTAGTAGACTTGAAATTCGACATTGATCGTATACGCAATGAATTAGAAGTTATTGTTAAACCCCCTATGGGAGGAACTGCAATAACAACTACGCTAACAGAATCAAAAAAAGATGTATGCGATTTTAGTCAATACAGGTCTATTACAAAACTAGATGAATATGGAGTTAGGCGCTTCCCTACTGGAGAAGCCGATACAGATTTAGTGTATTATCCTAAGTGTTTAGAATCTTCTTATATACGCACAGTAGAAGAAAAAATTAGCAGTTACATAGGCTTAGATAAGCCACGTGTTCGAATATCAAAATTTATAGGCGGTAGTGCAGAGTTTAAGGCAGTAGATTTGTCATATCACACAGATCCTCATACTCCTTACAGAGTACACATTGCCTTAAACTCTGCATATGACGTAGATTGGTACTTTAAAAATGCAACAGGTGAATATAAAATAAATCAACCAGCAAATGGTATACCAGCACTAGTTGAAGTAGCACAAACAGAACACAGTGTACGCATACCGTTTGGTAAATTTAGGTATCACATATGGTTTCAATATCATAAGCCTGTTAGTAAAGAATTTTTAGATCTTGTGCTAAATAAAGCACACAACAAATAATGCCCTGGTGGTGGAATGGTAGACACGGTGGTCTTAGAAGCCACTGGCGAAAGCCGTGGGAGTTCGAGTCTCCCCTGGGGCACCAACAATTTAACCTTGCTCGGTTCGTCTATCGGCTAGGACACATCCCTTTCACGGATGGAAGAGGGGTTCGATTCCCCTACCGAGTACCAACATAAAGGCAGTTATGAAAATTACCGAAGATCAGTTTAGATACGAGTGGTTTTCAGGTACTGGCAAAGGTGGGCAACATCGCAACAAACATCAAAACTGTTGCCGTTGCATACACGAGCCTACCGGGATAACTGCTAACGGAACTAACAGTCGTAGTAGAGAAGATAATAAGCGCAGTGCTTATATCACTTGCTTGTCTAGAGTTCACAATTTTTACCACAAAGACACTGAGCGTTACTTGGCAGGTAATGAACGCATTAGAACCTATCACGAATGCGATAACAGAGTAGTTGACCACGCAAGTGGTTTTGTAGACACTTATCAAAACGTTATTGTAAAGAATGATATGGAAGGCGTAATTACAGCAAGAGCGCAAAGTGTGCGATAAACATCCGCCCGAAAGCGAGCCACTCAGGTTTATCCTGTTTGCAGTAACTCAGGGCTTTTTATTTTGCACCGTTAGATCAGTTGGTTAGATCGTCTGCCTGTCACGCAGAAGGCCAGGGGTTCGAGTCCCCTACGGTGCGCCATAATATGGTCGGGTACCAGAGTGCTTAATGGCTCCGGTTGCAACCCGGATGATTCGTAGGTTGAAATCCTACCCCGACCTCCATAATGTAACCAGTTTCTGTAACGAGTAGAGATGACTGGATCCTTTCGAATGATGCGTTACAGACGAAGCGTGGGAGTGGAAGATGGTCTTGTTGTGTCTCCCGAAACGGCGAAGTTTAACGGCGAAAGCCTCAGCGACAACAAGTAATATCGGTATAACCTAAGGGCGATGGCAAGCCTCCGATAGCCACTATTCTAAAACACATTGGTAAGATTTGTATACTGATAAGATTGGTGAAAGTCCAGCTACAGTGTGTTTCAGAATAGTATGTTTGCGGATATACTATACGGTGCGTCCAGCATCGTGTGAGCAAAAGTTGGATACTCGCTGCGAAGCGACTGTAATCAAGTTTTTATCGGTGCCACTCACTATCCGGTGCTCCGGACGCTAGATAAAGACAAAAGTATTACAAGAGCAAAGAACGATTGGATAGGATTTGATCACCTTGAAGGTTGTAAGCGGTTGTGTTGAAACGCTAACGACTGGACACTATTCTAAAACACTCTAGAGAAGAGACTCTATAACACCCGGGAAGGTTATAGTTTGACGGCACAGACTAGGAGGTGTAGTAATACATCGGCGATGCTTGCTAGTGTGTTTTAGAATAGTAAGTTTTTGTTTAGTGATGCCTTTAGCGAGGGAGCCTAGTACAGACGGATCGTTCTTCGGTACTGTACGACGTGGTCGCGCTGTTGAAGAGTAAGAGAACGTGAGCGACAGCCCACTAAACAAATCATTTTAAAGCATACTAGCCTACTGTCAGTACTAGGACGGATGTGCGATAAGCGGCAACCTAGATATGCCCGCTAGTATGTTTTACAATGGTTTAACAAGTTTAAAGCATTCAGGTATGAACTGAAACTCCTTCGGAGGTCTAGCGGGAGTTGCTTATAGGTGTTAGCAGGTAGACGCTGCAAAACATTCTGCCTCAGGATGGCGAGTAAGCAAGTTGGTGCAACAGGCTGCAATCTGCTAATCCAACCTTTAATTTATTTTTGAAAGAGTACTATGTATAAAGTTTATTGGACTAACCAGTACAATAACGAACCTTATACAAGTGACTTTAGTAACTTAACGGAAGCACTTAACTGGTGTCAAGAACTGCGAACAGCAGGTAAAACTTTTGTCACAATGGTAAGTGAAAATCCTAACAGCATTGGAAAGCCCGGTGTTGATGCAGTTACTAATGGAAAGCTACCTGACGGTAGTGATTACACTTGGCGTAAACGTCGTTAATTGTGCAGGTGCCTAGAGATAGGTACTATATAGAAGTGTTTACTAAATATTTCTATATAGTAAGAACAACCCGTATTACACTTTGAACGTTAGCAAAAGTGGGTAATTGCCAAACCATAAGAGCAGAGTGCATAGGGTCTACTTCAAGGCGGGCATTACATCCGCGACTTGAGAATATCCTAGGTTGACGAATAGCCGGACCAAACGACGGTAACGTGGACGGGGTAACTATCCAGTTTAGGGCCTTTGTGGTGAAGGTAGCTAGACACTTTATTAAAACATTCCCATCGTGGACTCTGTGAAACCTAGATAGTCTATAAGCCGGTTCCTGCAAGGCTTGCACTGAAAATGCTAGGTAAGGAATGTTTTAATAAGGTTTTGCAAGCGTTAGCAAGTAAAAAGCACCGACTCGAGTAGCTGGCCAGCCAAAGATTAGGTAAAGCAGGAGGGGGTTCAACTCCCCACCGTCCATACCGGGCGGTAGCTGTAAAGGAGCGCCTGGCCAAGTAACCCAAGTAACAAGTCCTGGAAGAACTCGACGTTAGGAAGTCCGGCTCTGAACGTCTAAACACTAGCGATAAACCTGAGGACGCTAGGCTTGTAATTTATATTATGATAGAAAATCCAGAGTGTTATCAAGTAGGTGAATACCAGGTCCCTGATAGTTTAGTTAATGCTTTGTTAACGGCTGACTGGACAGAAGAACCTGACATACTACGACCAGGGTTGAGCAGTACTAGTAGAGTAATTTATTTTCCTTGCTCCTTAACTGATAGGTACGACCAAGTTATTCCTGATAAATTACACCCTATTAGGGATGCAGCATTGGCTATTGCAAACGATGCAGTCCGGGAAAACTTTCCTAACTGCACTATAGTAAAAGGAGAAATATCTTTGCTAAAGAAATTAGGTAAGCAAAGCGGTCATCAAGATCCTAGAACATTTCATAGATTGTCTAGGCGTATACACTTGCCTATTATAACAAATAGTGGTTCTAAACTCTGCATAGACGACAGACAGTATCATATGCCTGCTAATACTTTATGGGCGTTTGATAACGTAACAGGGATGCACTGGAGTCAAAATTTTGGTATGTCAAATAGATGGCATATAATCGTTGACATAGTAAACACTACTATGTTAAAATTTATTTTAGAAAAAATTACTGTAGATGAGTTTTACAGTTTATGGTGGAATTGGATAGATACGGCACCTCTTAAACTGATACAAGAATTAGGCTTAGAACAAGCTGCATCTATACCAGTAACACGCACTACACAACAATATTAGAGGTTAATATGAGTGACGGCGGTAAAGGTAGTTCATCTAGACCATTTAGTGTTCCGAAGGAAGTGTTTGACTCTAACTTCGAAAACATTTTTAGAAAGAATAAAACTACACAAGAGTCTAAAGCAGACCCTAATGTAGCAAATGTTTACAATGATGAACGGTTAGTGTCTAACTTAGACAAACAGAAACCATTGTAAATAAACAGTTGGCGCAGAGTGTTAGAAGTTGGTATCTGGCAAGGCTCATAACCTTGAGGTCGGTGGTTCGAGTCCACCCTCTGCAACCAAATTTAGGATCAGTTCAGCATATTACTTAATCCAAGCAGTCGGTCGCAGGTTCGAATCCTGCCCTGGTGTCAAGCATAAAATGCAGCACTAGGTAGCTCAGTTGGTAGAGCAACAGCCATAAAAAGTTGATCCTGTTGTAAATATTTCATCCGGGTGTAGCGCAGTCTGGTTAGCGCATCTGCTTTGGGAGCAGAGGGTCGTGAGTTCGAATCCCACCACCCGGACCATTTTTATATTGTTTTATGCAGGTTGTAAGCAATCGAGTATAAATACAATATACGACAAAATTGTGGGGGTATGGTATAGTTGGGAACACGCTAGCCTTGCACGCTTGAGTCCTCGGTTCGACCCCGGGTACCTCCACCAAATATCCATATTTTGTAGACCATTGTATAAATACAATAGAGGACTACAAATAATATGAATACGTTTAATTGTTTGCATTGCAGTAAAGAAAATCTTATTAAAAGAAATCAAGCAAATAAATTCTGCAACAACACTTGTCAACAAGACTTCCAATTTAAGACTATTACGCTCCCTAAATATTATTTAGGTGAAGTTAGTAATCGTCGCACACTGCACAGGATTATTAAAGAATTATATGGGTATAAGTGCGCTTTATGTGAAAATGTGGGATTTCATAATGACTTACCGCTGTCTCTTCAGTTAGACCATATAGACGGTAACGCAAGCAATAATTACCCTGATAATTTAAGATTATTATGTCCTAATTGCCACAGCCAAACTGATACGTTTGTTGCAAAAAATAAAGGATCCGGAAGAAAGGCTAGGGGATTACCGAGGTAACTATGCGTATATTATCCCAGTCAGAACAGATAGAATATTACTTAGGCAAAGACAAATTTAAAGATCGTTACTTTAAGCCTGAGATTCCGAATCCATATACTCTTATACCTTCGTCTCGAGCAGGCGAGTATGCAGATCACGCTTCATCTACTCAACACATAAATTTATTTTACCCTGACTTAGAGTTTAAGTTTAATAACTTATGCTATAGGAGTGATTTTGATTTTCACGTAGAAGAACTAAATTCAAAAAAACTTATTTTATGCTTAGGCTGTTCAGATACATTCGGCTTACACGTCGATAACCGCAGTGCTTGGCCTACATTATTATCTAATCAACTATCAGAATATACTGTATTGAATTTAGGTGTGATAGGTAGTTGTCCTGATACTGTTTCTAGACTATTAGTAAAAGTATCAAGTGTTTTAACTTCTATAGATTCTGTTTGTATACTATGGCCTCATTATGGCGGGCGTGAATTTGTTAGCAAAGAATATACTGGCATTGTTACTAATCACAATATATTAGATGTCCCTTACGAAAACTACTGGGACTTTATTGATTGGAAATCTGACAACTACAATCTATTTAAAAATGTCCACTTAGTAGATGCAGTGTGCAAATCAAAAGGTATTAGACTATTCGATTTAGATATAAACAGATTTGATAAAAAAGTTCCTTACGACTATTCTAGTCCACACTATGCGCTAGGAAAAGAATCGTATATTGCTATTGCTAATTACTTTCGTAAAAAGATAACCAATCAACCTAGTTTGTATAGTGAGATTAAAAATGTCGGCAATAGTTGAAGTAGTATTAACACTAGACGCGATTAACATTAACGCTTCTATTAGACAAGTAAAATTTAAAGACCAATTGGTTATTGCAGAAGGAAGTACTAGCGTATTTTACAGTGCAGTAACCAGCTGGGGATTACCGAATAGAATAATAATAAAAAACAATAGTAATGATGTTCTGACTATTAAAAGAATATCATACAGATTTGAGGATGCTAGGAACAGAAAACCTAACTTTTATCAAATTAAAATAAACGGCACAGACATAGATGCCGACAGAACAGCAAGATTCAAAGCATTAAAAACATTAGATGGTCCGTATTTCGACTTGCTAAATGTTTTTAAACCTGTTATACTAAGTCAAAACGATACAGCAGAATTAGTTTTAGGATTTCCTAAAGTCAATCGAGCTATTGTGCAGTCGTAGTTTAACGTGGTAAAACGCATCCTTCCCGGATGAAAAGAAGGTTCGAAACCTGCCCGACTGCTTCAAAAAGATGTTGACAAATAATTCAACATCGCATATAATAGATACTTACTTAAACAAGTATTTGGATGAGTTCAGCAACAATTAACTACTAAAGAACCGGCTAATGCAGTAGACGGTGACTCGGAAGGTACAGTGCTTGCACTGTTCTAGGCAACTAGACGCTAAAGGAACTGATGACTTATGGAAAGACATATATGATGTTTGTACAGACACAACACAAACTAGGCAACGTGAATCGTCGCTATGCTTGAGGAACTGAACCGATATACAGGGGATGGGGTCAAGCAGAATACTAAACTACCGTTCCGATCATCCAGTTAGAATCGATACAGCAACTAACTTTAATTAACCGGACATAACGTCTACGATTCAGAAAGAGAGATACACAATGACAACTTTTGTACAAGCCGCAGAGGCAACAGTAGAAGTAGCACGTGGTGCTAATGGTATGAAGGCGCAAGCCTCTACCCTAAACAAAGCAGTAGATTTATTCTTCTCTATCGGTGCAAGCCGTGGTAAAGATATTACTGCTAACTTCGAGTCTGCTTACCAGCAAGACGCCGATGTAGCACTACGCATCGCCCTATGGGCACGTGATGCACGACAAGGTGCAGGCGAACGTGAGATTTTCCGCAGTGTCCTTCGACACTTAGAAAAGCGTCACGCAGATGCTGCAATGCGAGTAATTCCTCGTGTCGCAGAACTCGGTCGCTGGGATGACCTCCTAGTGTTTACCGATGCTGCTCTGCAAAAAGCAGCCTTCACACAAATCAAAGCTGGCCTAGATGCTGGCAACGGTCTGTGTGCAAAGTGGATGCCTCGTAAGGGTGTAGTTGCAGAACAACTACGTGCATTCCTGGGCCTAACTCCTAAGCAATACCGTAAGACTCTTGTCAATCTAACCAAGGTTGTCGAGACTCAAATGTGTGCAAAGGATTGGGATAATATTGTTTTCGAACACGTTCCTAGCCTAGCAATGAGCCGTTACAACAAGGCATTCGGTAAGAATGCTGCTGATGCGTTCAACGCTTATAAGGCCGCGCTAACTGCCGGTACTGCTAAGATTAACGCTAGCGCAGTATACCCATATGACGTTATCAAGACTCTACGTTTTGGTGGCGATGCAAAAGTTGCTAACGCACAGTGGGGCGCTCTACCGAACTACGTAGGTGACGCAAGTATCCTACCAGTTGTAGACGTAAGCGGCTCTATGAGCTGCCCTGCAGGTGGTAACCCTAACCTGACTTGTATGGACGTAAGTCTAAGTCTAGGCCTGTACCTTGCTGATAAGAACAAAGGTCCTTTCAAGGATGCTTTCGTTACTTTCAGTAGCAAGCCTAAGATTCAAGTCCTTAAGGGTAATCTAGCACAAAAGCTAGACCAGCTTAGCCGCAGTGAATGGGGTATGAGCACTGACTTAAATGCGGTTTTCGATCGTATTCTAGAAGTTGCTACAGCTCACAAACTGCCACAGGCTGAACTACCACAGACTGTTCTTATCCTTAGTGATATGAACTTCAACCAGTGCGTCGCGCACGACGACAGTGCATACCAAATGATTGTACGCAAGTACGAATCTGCAGGTTACACTGTTCCGAACGTTGTGTTCTGGAACCTAAACGACAATGGCACAAAGCCTGTGAGTTTCGACAAGCAAGGTACTGCTCTTGTTAGTGGTTTCAGTCCTAGCATTATGACTAGCATCCTCGGTGCTAAGACTCTGACCCCAGAGGCAGTAATGCTAGAAACAATTATGAAAGACCGCTACGCGGTTTAACATAACCTCCTAGGCAATGCTCCGAAAGGACATTGCCTTTTTTCTTGACTACACTATAAGTAACTGCTATAATAGCATATGACTAAGACTATTCGAACCCGAGAAGTTGTTGTTACAAATAAGGCACAGTGCCGACAGTGTGGCGACATTATTGAGTCTGTACATAGGCACGATTTTAAATGGTGCAAGTGTGGGGCTATTGCAGTAGATGGCGGCAAAAGCTATCTAAAGCGAGCGGCCAAGAATCTAAGCGATGTAATAGAGCTTAGTGAAACATACGACGAAGAATACGAATCTGATTTTTAAAGGAAAACAAAATGGCATACGATCCACGAGCAATTAAACTACCTAAATCTGTCAAGCGAATGGCAGCTAACTTTACTAACGCACACGAACGTGGTGCATACATTCGAGGATTCGTTAAGATTCTCGAAGCCGAACAAGCCTTTAGCAAGAACCGTCACAAGAAGGACAAGCAATGAGTATTGAAACTGCACTAGACAATCGATTGTCTAACGAAGCCTGTGTTGCCCAAGTAGGTAACCGATTTGATTTAGTATTAGTAGCATCTATTCGTGCAAAAGAATTAGCTGCTGGACATCGTCCTCATACTAATACAATCAGCAAGAATTATGGTACTACTGCACTACAAGAGATTGCAGAAGGTCACGTTGGCGCAGAATACTTGCAAAAGTTACGCAAGAATTAATTGCAATAACCTAATTCTTTGCATATAGCATATACTTTGTCGAATGGAGTTTTAAATTTTACTCCTAGATATTCGACAGGTATATCGCTGTAAAATCTATATCTAACATTAAGGTCGATAATATAATATCGACCTTTTTTCATTTCTATTTGAAAACCATCAGGTAATTCGTATGTGCCTTTTTCGGATCTTAGTTGAAACATCATCGACTGATACCAAGGGCTTACTCCGTAATGTAAATTAGGTGGCGGCAAATACTTACTAAAGCTAGGGTCATAACTAATTTCTTTTAAGGGGTTCGGTAAAGAATTTAAAAAAGCATCTAAAGAATTTCCGAATAATTTTCCATTACTTTTACCTTGTATTGCACCCATACCCCAATTAAACCATTTACAGTCAGGCGAATTAGGATCCAGTGTAGGAAATGTAGGATGAGAATGTAGTTCGATGAGCATATAAATATTTATATGCAAGAATATAATCACAAGTATGCGTTTCCAGTTCAAGTAGAATGGTCTCGAGAAGAATTACTAAAACTATACGAAGACAATAAAGATAAAGCTAACCTTGCCACTCTAAGATTAAAAGTATCAGAACACGATTATTTGCAACAGTTACAAAACAAATATCAATGGTTAGGCGACTGGCTAGATTTTTTCATAACATATCCCGGAATAGGATATCCTATTCATATTGATAATACTGTACAAGATAGGAAGGTAGTTATGAACTTACCTATATTGAATACAGAAAAATCACTAACTAATTGGTACGAGTTACCCGAATCTGCAGAATGGATACAAAGCGATCCATATAAGGCGGCAGAATCGAAATCTGGAGTTTATTCCAGTACAGGAAAATTTTTAAAAGCAAGTAGCATTAAGGAAAAATTAGTTCCTGTATTCTCAATGGTAACAACTGAACCGGTTATAATAGAAACAAAATTACCACACGATGTAAAGAATAAAACAACAAGCAAGAGGATTATAGCTAGTTGGCATTTGAAGTTTGATTCATTTACTGAGGCAAAGAGGTACTTACTAAATGTATAATACAAAATATGCCTTCCCAGTTGATATCGGCGATTACTCTAAGCTAGTAGATATATACCACAACTCTGTCCCAAAAAATGTAATGCCAGTATACAGATATACAGTAGGATCTGAGTTAGATGAATTAAGGTCAGCAAATCCTTGGCTAGGCGATTATATAGATTACTTTGTAATATATCCAGGAACTACTATCGGGATTCATACAGACGGGTATCAAGGTCATTCTTTTAGGGCAGTTGTTTGCAATATTCCTATATTAAATCCTTTAAAAACTTACACATCTTGGTATGTGATGCCGGAAGACACAGAGTGGTACGATCCCTGGGCTATTAATAACGAAGGCAAAACGTCTGCATATAAAAATGGCATATCTCTCTGGGCGAAGCCTGAATACAAACCACTGGACATTCCATTTGAATTAGAAACCGTAGAACCTATTATTTTTAATACCAAAGAACCACATAGCATTAAAAATAGAGGCAGTGCAATTCGTGTGCTAGCAAGTTGGCACACTAAATTTAATGACTATGAACAAGCAAAAAATTATTTTAACAATTCTATTACTGATAAGCAGTAATTGTATATCGGGACCTATAGATTTTGTATGCCCGCAATATGTTCCCGCAGGGGCTCCTATAGGCAAACAAATATCACAGGAATTGTGCAAAACAGGTTATGCAATAGGTTACTCGTACTATTACAAAAATCCTGTTTACTCTGTAACATACATTACACCTGCAACACTACAAGCGGCAGTAAAACGAAAAGACTCCTTTAAAGAGGATAAAGAGATACCTGTACAGTATAGGGCAACACTAAACGACTATAAGTCAGTACACGGACAATTCGATAGAGGACATATGACTCCTGCAGGGGACCTAATGTGGAGCTACGAATCAATGAGCGACAGCTTCTATTTGAGTAATATGGTTCCGCAAAGCCCTGCACTTAACAGAGGTGCGTGGCGTCAGTTAGAAATAACTGTAAGAGAATGGGCACAAGTAAAAGGTTCTTTATATGTCATTACCGGACCACTTTATATGTCTCCGGTGACTTCGATTGGTGCAGGTGTTGCAGTTCCGTCCTATATTTTTAAAATTGTTTACGATCCAAAATCAAATTCTGCAATAGCGTTTCTTGTTCCTAACTCAGACATATCCGTAATCGACTTGCCAAAATATATTACAACTATTAATGTGATTGAACAGCTAATTGGAGTTGACTTCTTTCCTAATCTCCCTTACAATAAAAAAACTATGAAAAACAAAATGTCTACAATAGAATTTTGGAGTACTAGGTAACTGCGATACAGTTGACATTTAGTGACTGTTCACTATATACTAGTCTACATAGTTTCAAAGGAGAAATCATAATGAAAAAACTATTTGTTGCTGCAACTATTGTTGCTTCTGCGGCGGCTGCACACGCTCAAGTATCAGTCTACGGTACTGTTGATCAAGTGCTAGCTAACACTAAAACTGGTGGCGATAGCGTATCTGGTCTAACCAGCAATGCTAGCCGTATTGGTTTTAAGGCAACTGAGCAGCTTGGCGGCGGACTATCTGCACGTGCTGTTATCGAGACTTCTATTCTTTCGAATGATCCAACAGGTGGTACTACATCACTAGGTGATCGTCAAAGTACAGTCGGTCTTGCAAACAAGTTCGGCAGTGTTGACCTAGGCCGTGCTACACACAGCACATACAACACACTAGCATCAGCTGACCCATTCGGCGGATTGTTTGGTTCTGTTGCAGGCGATGTTCACAACTTCCGTGGTACTCGTCTAGGTAGCGCAATGTTTGTTAACGTTGCCCCTATTGCAGGTGTAGGCCTAAGTTTTGACCGTGGTACAGAGAACGGTGCAAACCCATACAGCGTAGCTGCATCTACTACTGTTGCAGGTGTTAAGGTTGGTGCAAGCCGATTCGAGAACACTGTTGCAGGTACAAAGTCTGATGTAGTATCAGCTGCAACCACACTAGGTCCAGTAGCTACACAAGTAGCAGTTAGTTATAGCTCTAACGTAGATGCAGGTGTTAAGTCACACGGTACTCTAGTTGGTGTAACTCAACCGCTAGCAGGTACTCCTGTAACACTAAAAGCAAGCTACGGCGAAACTAACACCGACGTCAAGGCATACAGCCTGGGCGCAGGTTACGCTCTAAGCAAGCGCACTAGCGTAGACGCTTACTACCGTAACGTTAACAAGGCAGGTTCTGCTCAAGACGTTGCACAAGTAGGCTTTGGCATTCGCCACGCTTTCTAATTCCCCGGGATGGGAACTTCGGGACCTAAAGCGAAGTTAAACAAAGGCAGGCGTTCAATATAACCGATCCATACGAAAAAGGGATGCTGGCGGCGGCACCAGCACTTTTTATTAAACAACGAGGCACAAATGGAAGCCGTCCTACTCCTACTAGTACTATTACAAATCAAACACTGGTACATTGATTTTGTAGACCAAGATGATGAAGAAGTAAAACACAAAGGCATTTATCTTGACTGGCTAGGGGTTAAACACAGCTTAAAACAAGGCGTGGGCACCTTTTTTATGTTTGCTGTTTGGATTACATTTTTTGGTGCTCAAGTATACTCTTACTTGCCTTTTATTATTAGCCTTAGCTTACTAGACTTTATTGCACACTATCATATTGACTGGTGTAAAATGAATTATGGTAACCGTGACATTACTACCCCTGCGTTCTGGAATCATTTGGGATTAGATCAAATGGCACATCAAGTTACTTATTTGCTAATTGCATATCTGGTAATTATATGAGAGTAGTGTTAGTAGCTGAACCCAGGGCAGGTGCAAGCTACGTATTACAATGCCTACAAGATGAATATGCAGATGTGCATTTAGTTACAGACATAACACAACCTATAGAATACTACCGATGGCTGTTAGAAGATTCTAAAGTAATATGGCTACGTAGGAAAGATAAAACTAATCAACTTATTAGTTTTTTAATTGCTGAGAATTTCAATCAACACTTAACTGAAGAATTTAAAAATAGGTTGATAGAAGTTATTCCTAGAGTAACACCCTCTGATGAAAATGTAGACGAGTTCTACAGTAGAATACGATGTGTTAGTTTACTGTACAAAGAGTTTTCGCACTCTACACATACAGAAATTTATTACGAAGACTTGTTAATGCACGGAGAACTGCACCCGTATAAAATAAAAGAGCAGCTAGGTATCAAAGTCAAAAGAATGCCCCCTTATATAAAAACTCCATATAAGAGGGCACGTGAGTTGTATCTTAAAGATTACGAATTGTCTACTAAAATTAAATCGTAATTACAGCTCATTTGCGTACCGTTACCGTCTGCTATACCTCTAATATCTATATCGCACTTTTCTGGAACTCTTAATGGAACCGGAAAATCGTAACGATAAAATCCGTTAACTACCTCGGAAATGTGTCCTACAAAAAATACTCCGCCGTAAGGTCTAACCATCATTTTAACCACTGCACCGATGTTGCCAGAACCACCCCTGAAGCTAGTTGCATCACCTACTAGTATATAAGCAGTTTTTCCTGCAGGTACAGTGTATTGACTTAACTTGGTTATTGCGAACCCTGCTCGAATGTGTGCTACTACTGTACCAGTACCTGATGTTAATCTAAATGTAACTTCACCTGCATTGCTTGCGCCTGCAACAATGGTAGCAGTATGAATTCTAGAGAACAGTTTAGTAGTAGCAACTGCGGTAGTACCGGATGTAACTACAGACTCGCTAATTGGGTTAAAATTAGCATCAAGTCCCTCTATGTATACAGTTTGCCCGGTATCTGATGTACTTGTAGATACAACATATAGTACGTTCCCGCCATTTAAACTGGACCACGGATATACTCCGCCTTCTACCCATATGCTTTCCTCTACGCTTTGTGCCATATCTGGATTGTGTGCACTACGGTGTACACTAGTGACACCGGGAACTAAACCTAAACCCACTGCTATTAGCCACGGCATACCCGAACTTGAACCGGGATCACCTATGGTTCTAATTAGAGGTTTTCCCTCTGATCCGTACTGCATACTGGCGTGCAGGTTGTTTAAGTTTGCATCTGAAAAATTGTGATTGTAAGACATAGAAGCCTCCTGTTATACTATATTTAAGTATTCTGGGCTACTAATTAAATACCGTTATATGAGAAAACTCTTAAAAATACTTAGATACAAACGTCACATAATTGACCCGAAAGCATTACTCACATTAGAGCTAGTCGGTGGCTTGATACTGTTTTATTTTATTTTTGCAGATATTACATTACTAATAGACAGCATCAGGGTAATGTACATATTTGGTTTTGCCATTATTGCAGGTAACCATCGTTTGTTTGCACACAATTCCTGGCCTTGTCCTACTTGGCTTAAACGACTAATTTTATTAGTATCTACACTATCCCTACACGGTCCTGTATTAGCTTGGGTCGCTGTACATAGGCAACACCATCATATGAGTGACCAAGAAGGAGATCCGCACAGTCCCTTGCATAAAAGTAGATTATGGGTACAATTCTTAAGTTATACATATCCTCCCGACTTAAGGTATTCCTTAGATTTATACAAAGATAAATGGCAACGTGCAATGTTTGATTTCTATTGGGTAATTAATATAGTGTTTGCTGTGATCCTATTTTTAATTAATCCAGTATTCGTTGCAGTATGGCTAGCAGCTACATTTTTAGCACAAATGCAAGCATTTGCAGTTAATGCACTTGCACACAATACGCCTTGGTTCTTATTCCCTACAAAAGAAAAAAGCACAAAGGACGCAAGTAGGAATGTTCCAATACTTGCATTAATTAACGGTGGCGAAGGCTGGCATTTAAATCATCACCTGAAGCCCTGGAAGTGGTACTTCGGAGAAAAGTGGTGGCAATTTGACTTGACAGGAGTACAAATATTCATTACACTGCTATTAACTAAACCATCTTACTTATTAGACTTATATCATAAAAGGAAAAATAATGTCATTGCCAACTAAACAAGAATTAGAAAACTCAATTATTCAAGTAATCAAAGAAGTCCTACGCTATGACGGAACTGTTACAGTAGACAGTCATTTGGTAGACGATTTAGATTTTGACAGCCTAGACTTAATGGAGGTTCTAGTAGAAGTCCAAGAACTTTACAATTTTGATATGCCCGAGGGTAAAGTAGAAGGTCTAGGTACTATTTCAGACACTGCTGAATTTTTATTAGAACTTATTAAAAAGAAATCTGGATAATTTTTCTTTTACGGCATCAAATTCAGGATTGTCTTGGAATCTAAAACTAAAGACAACCCTGTGTTTATTGTTATCTCTGTTATCAATATTATGCCAGATATTTGTCCTAACTAATGCAGGACTTGTTAACACCATTTGTTCGGCAGGTACCCAAAAGTCGATATCTCTGTTTTTGTTAGTAGAGTGAACCTTGGTATTTTCATTACTAATAAATTTATGGTCGTCCGGCTCATTACTAAACCAGTTCATTAACCCTTGTTCGCAATTATAAATCGGAATGTTAATAGCACAATTCCTGGGAGGAATTCCACCGTCTATATGTACTTCTCCCCAGGAGTTAGGCGCACATATGAAAAACTTACAATTTTCTATTTCTCCTATATTAGCTAGTAACCATTTACCTAAATCAGTAGATTCTACGTGAACTGGATCTAAGTTAACTAGCTTGTGTTTAGATTCCCCTGACACTTTAATTTGGTCGACATAAGAAGGCTTGCCGTATACTTCCCATATTTTTCTTATAGATTGCATAAAAGAGTCTAGCTCTGTGTGTAGTAAAAAGTTGTAATTTTTCATAATTCCGGAATTTGACAAATAATTCATTCTTTGCTATACTTACTTATCTTAGTTAAAGGAGTCCGAATTGCTCTATCGTAAATTTACACTAAATTCCGTTGCTGCCGCAGTGTTTCTGGCTAACGTTGCATATGCCCAAACGGTGCCTACAGAAGCACTTGCTAACAAAGAAGCACTGACGCAAATTGGTGCCTACAGTGCTTACAGCCGCGGATTTACTGGCGCTGGCATTCGGATTGGTTTTGTTGACACTGGTGCAGACCTGAAGCATCCAGACCTTAAGAACGTTATCCTTAGCAAAGGGTATTCAGGCCTAACAATCACTGACGTTAATCGCGGTCACGGTACTGCTATGATTAGTATGGCAGCAGGTGCAAAGAACGGAGTCGGTGTACAGGGTGTAGCATACGATGCTAGCGTTATGGCCTACGCAGGTGGTTCATATGGCTTGCTGTTCTTTAGCGATATTGCTAAAGGCATTGTCTGGAACGCTGACAATCGTGCTGACGTTATTAACCTTAGCCTAGGTACACGCGAAACTAAGGCACAGTTTGCATCTTACTATACGAATATCGGTAACGACACGTATGTTCGCAAAACTGGCGTCAAGGATCCTTATGCAGACACGCAACTGATGCCCAGCTTGCAATATGCAGTGAGCAAAGGCTCTATTGTTGTTATGGCTGCCGGTAACGATGGCAATCCTGTGCCTACTAGCCCTGCTAATATGGCCAAGATGGTTGACACTAAAGGCAATCTATTGCTCGGAGGTCGTGCTGTTATTGTTGGTGCAGTAGACAAGAACAATGTTATTGCTAGCTTCTCTAACCGAGCAGGCGATATTTGCCAAAACTTTGTAGGCGGCGTATGTAAGGATACTGTAAAGATCCAAGATTACTTCCTTGTTGCACCGGGCGGTAGCCTCGTGTGGGGTGCTAACGCTAACTACACTAGCTCTACTAATGCAACCAAGACAATGATTGCACAAGATATCGGTACCAGTGCAAGTGCTGCCTTTGTTAGCGGTGGTGTTGCTGTTATCAAGCAGGCCTGGCCCACTCTAAAGCCGGAGCAGATTGTGCAAGTATTGCTCAAGACTGCAACTGACTTGGGCGCACCTGGTGTGGATGCTGTATACGGTAACGGCTTGATGAACCTGGATGCCGCTACTAAGCCAATTGGTGCACTGACTCTTGCTAAAATTACCAGCACTAGTACCACTGCAATCGCGGCCGGCCCTGTGCAACTTAGCTCAACTGGTATGACTGGTAGTGTACTGACCAAGCAAAGTTTTAGCGGCAGTGCAGTGATGCAAAACGCACAAGTTGTTGATAGTATGGGTCGTAACTTTACTGTTAATATGACTAACGGTATGATGCCCACTATGATGAACTATATGCCTGTTAGTGCATACTCGGGCCTAAGCGCAACTAAACTCAACTATGTCGATTTTGGTTACACCGGTGTAATTGGTGCAATGTACACTAGCACTAATATGTCAGGCGCACGTTTTGGTCACAACCTAGGTAAAGAATACGGTAATATGTACGTAGGCCTAGAGTCCGGTACTGCACGTGAGTCAGGTGCTATTCTTGGCAGTCGCGGTGCTGGCGCCCTTGCACTAGGCGACAGTCAAACTAACTGGACCGCAGTGCATCTTGCTAAGCCGGTTGACAATAGCTCTTACACTATGTTCAGTAGCCTTGCAATGGGTACAACTAATGCAAAGGCGGCTACTGATAGTATGATTACCGGTTTTGACACAATCAAAACTCAAAGCTGGACACTAGGTTTTAGCAAGGCAGGCTTTATTGATGACAAGGATGCAGTGTCATTTCAAGTAACTGAGATGCCTCGTATTACTAAGGGTACTGCTACTGTAACGGGCGTAACTGGCTACTCATATGCTAACGTAACTGACTCCGGTGCCGATGCTACTCCGGTAGTAACTACCGAGAAAGTTAGCCTTGCTAGCTCTTATCGTCAGTACGCAACTAGCGTGTCATACAGTCGCAATCTTACTGCAATGAGCCAGATTAAGACTAACTTTACTGTACAGTCCGACAATGCAGGTACTAAGCTACAACCGATGTTGTTTGTATCTTACAACTCTAAATTTTAATGACTAAGATTGTAATCAACGCTTGCCCCGGTATGTTCGAACTAAGCGAACGTGCCGTGGCACTTTATATTGCTAAAGGCGGAACAGAACCTACAGGTCGAGATGATCCTTTGTTAGTAGAGGTAGTAGAGGAACTACAAGACGAAGCAGGTGGTTGGTCAAGTGTGCTTAAGGTAGTAGAAATTCCAGACGATGTGGATTGGGAGATACATAACTATAACGGTCTAGAGTGGATTGCAGAGCGACACCGGACTTGGAGTTGATATGAGCGAGCGAATTACGCAGGAACAAATCGAACAACTAGTATCTAAGTATCCTAAATTACTCTTGATTATTGATTCTCTGGATGTTTATACAAGAAAAACTGTAGCAATACAATGCGGGTCTGGCTGGCTAGATTTGATTAATGCTACATTGTACTCTATACAAAAGTACATTGATTTTTGCAATCGCTATACTGATAATCCAGTAGATCAGATTAAAGTTCACACTATATCAGAACGAGCAGGGTCTATTAGATTTTATTACTACGGCATACCGAATGATGTGATAGACAGTAAGTTAGACCTTGCAGCCGAAGTAAGTAAAACAATTTGCGAAATCAGTGGTAATGCAGGTAAAACTTACGCGAAGAATGGATGGTATAAAACACTAAGCAAAGATCTTGCAGATATGTTAGGCTACGAAGAAGACACTTACCTGATTGGCGATTCTTCGGGAGCGGACCCTGCAACTGTTACAGGTGCCTGAGGTTTAAATGGTTGCGGTGTTAAAGGCTGCGGTTGAGGAACATAAGGCTGAGTAGGATTCATTGTTTGCCCTAACATCATCTCTTTTTCTTTGCCTCGAGTCCAAGCACTGATACCTAATATTGCACCCATTGACATATGAAACAGGCCCGCTCCTTGCAATGTAATAGGAAGCCATTGGCTTGTAACTTGTCCAGATTTGTATGCTTGCAATAATGACCAAAGAATAGGGAACACTGCAAAATCTAAAATACAGATAGCCATATATGTCCAGGCCATAGCAGGACGCCATTTAGTGTTAAACCAAGTGTCGTTTTGAAATGATCGTCTTGTTATGCGTCTTGCCATAAAAATATTTAGTTGACTTAGCTACTAAATTAACTTATACTTTAACTTAAATTAAGAAGGAAACACACAATGTCATTAGTACCAATCGTAGTAGAACAAACAGGTCGCGGAGAGCGTAGTTACGATATCTACAGTCGCCTGCTCAAAGACCGAATTATTCTACTTGAAGGTGAAGTCCACGATCAAATGGCTAACCTAATTGTTGCACAGCTTCTATTCCTAGAAAGCGAAAGCAAAGAACAAGACATTACAATGTTTATTAATAGCCCAGGTGGCGCTGTTACTGCGGGTCTTGCAATTTATGATACAATGCAGTACATTAAGCCAGATGTTCGCACTGTAGTTCTTGGCCAGGCGTGCAGTATGGGCTCATTCCTTGCACAAGCTGGCGCTAAAGGCAAGCGAGGTGTACTACCGGAGGCACGTACAATGATTCACCGCGTTAGCTCAGGAACTCCCGGTACTCGTGGAAGTGTGCACGTACAAGAATTGCAGTTCGAGGATGCCAAACGTAGCTTTGAAGAAAGCCAACGCATCAATGAACGTCTAACACAACTGTATGTTAAGCATAACACTGCCGGCAAGACTTACGAAGAATTGTTTGAGCAAATGAAGTTCGACACCTTCCTAAGCGCAGAGGAAGCAGTAGCATTTGGTTTAGCCGACGAAGTTATTACTAAGCACAAGTAATGGAAAAGCACTACTATTTCGCTTACGGGATGAATACTAACATCAGCAGTATGGCATCTAGGTGTCCTGCTGCTGTTAACTTAGGATATGCACGTCTGCTGGACTATGACTTTAGGTTTGCAACTCACGCAGATGTTAAACCTTTAATGAACTCTTATGTAGACGGTGTGCTGTGGGAAATTACTGATGCCTGTTTGCATAGCTTAGATATGTTAGAAGGATATCCATTTTACTATGATAGAACGTATGCACAAGTTCTTACCGAAAATGGAATAGTAGATGCTATCATTTACACAATGCAACCAGGTAATCAGGACGCACCTCCTGCTCCTAGTTACTTTGCTATGTGCTTAGAAGGCTATGATGAAAATATGGTCCCAAATGGCCAACTGTTGCAAGCACTAGACGGAACAGAATTTGACAAGAAATTAGATTACGTGTATAATTTAGCTCTTAACAGTTAAAAAGGACGGTATGAGTACCTACAACATCACCGAGGCTCTAGATCAACTTAGCAATGAAGATCTAGAAAAACTAATCACTGCCGCAGAAGTCGAACTCAAGGAACGCTATTACCGTGACATTGACCTCGACGCAGAGGAAGCCGAATACTACCATCGTGCAGAACGTGCCCTAGTGTTCTACAACGAAGTATAAGGAACTTTTATGAAAATCTCTAAACTAATGGTGGCGGTAGCTGCTAGTGCATTTATGTTTGCTACTGTTGCCGAAGCAGGTAGCATTGGCCGGTCGGGCAGTAGCAGTCGATCTAGCTCAAGTGTTAGTCGCTCTGCACCTAGTAAATCTAGCTCTTATTCTGCACCTAGCAAGCCTAGTGTTGCTCCTGCACCAAGCAAGCCAGGCGGTATTGGCGGCACTACTTCTAGCGTTGGTGTGCGTAAAAGCGAAGTCACTAACGGTGTTCGCAATGACGTGGCAACCAGCAAAGGCACAGGTATTTCCAGTAGTTCTTCAGGAACGTACTCTAATCCTAGCACAAGCCCGCAGTATGCGCCTGCTCCGCAATACGGATATCAGCAGCCGCCTACACCAAGTGTTGGTGGCGGACTAGGTACTTCATTCTTGGGTGCCGTAGGCGGAACTATTGTAGGCAATGCACTGTTTAACAGTTTCGGTGGCCACAACAATCACGGCAGTGGTACAACTGTTATCAACAACGGCACTCCTAGTACATCTAGCGGAGTTGTCGCAACTGGTCCCGGCACTGTTGCAGGAGACAATCAATTTAACCCAGGTGGAGTAACCACCGTAGCTAAAAAGGAATATACCGTGTGGAGTTTTATCGCTGATATTATTGGATTTGTTTTTGTTGTTGCTATCCTACTAGGTGTAGCTTGGCTGTTCTACAAAGGCTTTCAATTGGTTCGTAATTTTATTAACAAGGAACGTGGTGTGAGTACTCAACCTTTTAACCCCACTCAACAATTCTGGCGCATTCAACGTGCCTTTGCAGAAGCAGACATTACAGAGCTACAGGTACTGCTTGGCCCGGATATTGTAGACGAGCTAACTAATGGACTAACTGCTAGCACTCTAAGTCTACACAATGTAAGTCACGAAGTACGTCTTGCAAACAACACTGAGTTCAGCATTTGGTACAAGTTTGAAGACGATGGTGCAGAAGTTAACCAAGTCTGGCACTACGAAAAGTTTGGTAAAGACTGGAAACTGAACGGTATCGAAAATGTGTAATACGTAAGTAGTACAAATAAGCCCTGCGTAGCGGGGCTTATTTTTGACTGAAAAATCGATCTGTAGTATAATTGCACAATGCAAATAAATTCTAGCTTAGATTGGTCAGACGTTAGCACACAGTTACGCAAGATAGGGCGCAGTGCTACACAAGATCCTAGGCTGTCAAAAGTGTTGCAAAATATACATAATGACGTTAAGATTCTTGCTAATATGGAAATAGAAGCAAGGCGTAGAAGACAGTTAACGTCCACTATTGTGCAGTACCAAGAAATGTTAACTAAAATTAACAGTAATATACAAGAGCTGGAAATGCTACTTATGATGGCGGCACTTTACAAGTAATTTGCTCAATAAATCCAAAAGTGCTATAATACTTGTATTGCGTTAACAAGGAACACAATGTCGCGTAAGGATTTGAAGTTTACGGAACTGCTGGCACGTGTTGCAGAAGATGTTGCACCTGTATTCCGTGCTCGCATTGCGGCTGGCATTGTGATCAAGAATGAGCTGATTTCGATTGGTACTAATCAAGTTAAAACTCATCCTTTGCAAGCAAAGTTTGCCAAGCACTACCAGGCAATTCACATCCACGCAGAAATTGATGCGATTGCAAAGGCTGTTAAAAAGATTGACCCTAAGCGTCTTGCTAATGCGACCTTGTATGTGACTCGTGTTAAACAAGATCGAGAAGGTAATCCTGTATACGGTCTTGCTAAACCTTGCCAGGGCTGTGCACGTGCTATCGCAAGTTTCGGCCTGAAGCGTGTGGTTTGGACTAACGACGAAGACATTGACGGTAAATTGATTCTAGGTGAATAAAATGAACGAACGAATTAAACTACTCGCTCTACAGGCTGGATGCAGTATCGATGGAATGGGCTATGGCGAAGGTAATGTAGAAAAGTTCGCTGAGCTTATTGTCAAGGAATGTGTTAACCAAGTTGACAACCTTAATAATAACAGCGGCGATGAATGGGATCGTGCGATGACCAGTGCCGCTAACAGTATTCAAGAATTTTTCGGAGTTGAAGAATGAACAAAGACGAATTGAAGAAGTTTGTAGAAGACAACCCTAAGCTAGTGTCAATGCGCCCGGCAGGCGAGGGTATCTTTGTGTTGAAGTACAAGAAGAAAGTGTTTTTCGACAACCTGTGGAACGAGTATTTGGAAGAATGCCGCGGCACTATTGTCGATAAAGACTTCAATGTAGTGTCTCGCCCTTTCACTAAGGTATACAACTACGGCATCGAAAAGCAAGCACCTGTACTAGCAGACGAAACCAAAGTAACTGCATATCGTAAAGTCAACGGCTTTATGGTTGCTATGACCTGGTACAACGGAGACATCCTTGTGTCTACTACTGGTTCTACCGACAGCCCGTATGTTGCTATGGCAAAGGAAATGATGCTAACACATCAGTCCTGGATTGACTGGCAATTTGCAGTGCGTGGAGCAGTGGGCTATACTCTAATGTTCGAGTGCGTACATCCTAACGATCCTCATATCGTGGTTGAAAAGCCTGGTATGTATTTCCTAGGTTGGCGTGAGAACTCGTGGGAGTCTAAAGTTCACGGCTTTGGTTCTGAAATGGTTTGGAAGTCTTTTGCAGAGGATGACCTAAAGTGTTTCTTTGCAGAATCCTATCATATGACTATTGCAGAACTGCAAGTAGCTGTTAAGGAAGTTAAGCACGAAGGCTTTGTGTTTTATACAGAAACTAACGTTTCTTCTAAAATCAAGAGCCCATACTACTTAACTTCTAAGTGGGTCGCTCGCAATCCACGTACAGACAAGCTAGTAGACTTAAACAACGACATCAAGCGTAACCTTGACGAAGAATATTATCCACTAGTGGATGCTATTCGTGCTAACATTGTTGAATACACTGCTATGGACGAGCAAGCTCGCCTAGCTTGGGTACGCAACTATATGGAGGCGGCCTAAGGAAATCCTTGATCCGGGAAGAATGAACTACAACAAAGCTCCTATAGGCAATGTCTATCGAAAGGTAGAAGTATTACCTTGGAAGCCTTGGTTTGCCTGGCGCCCAGTGAAGATACACGGCGAACGAGTCTGGCTCGAAACCGTGTATCGCCGTAAAATTAATACGTATGTAGATATGGATGATTGGGCAAGGTACGAGTATGGAACGTTATTCGATGTAATTAAAGGCGAGTGATGGTTAACTATTATTACGAGGTGTGCCAGATAATGCTCGACACTGGGGTTTATGCCAATCGCTATTATTCTGTATGCAATGTAAGCAACAGTGACTCTATGGTCGGTAGTGCAGGTGGCTTCAAACTCACACAGTCAAGTGATAGGATTTGGCAAGAACAAAACGGTACAGTCAAGTTTGTTAAAAATAGGTTTGCAGATCTATACGACACGTGCGGCTACAATGTAGATATGGAGGAGTTCTTTATGGTTAAGCTACAAGCACAGCCGTATCCAAGAAAGAAAACACCAGTATGACTCAACAGTTCTATAAAATTAGAAACAAGAAGACTGGGCTGTACAGTAAAGGCAGCACTGATGTAGTATATAGCTACAATAGCTCGTCTTGGTCTAAAACGGGTAAGACTTGGGATACATTAGGTAAACTGCGTAGCCATTTAACTATGGTTCGTGAAGCAATGAAACGAATTTCGAGTCACGCTAGCTTCGATGACTGGGAAATTGTTACATATGAAGTCAACGAACTACCGCCTCAAGACGTTATTAGTGT
>JACCDP011376035.1_pt1 | contig 26561 bp, 22 predicted proteins | sample 7445841 | NCBI WGS metagenome assembly JACCDP01 (sample SAMN15323441, study PRJNA562643) | freshwater metagenome | isolation source: river surface water | place: USA:Blue River Watershed | collected 2017-08-17 | reverse complement strand
CGAAGAAGGTAAGTTTGGTGCTGCCGGCAATACCGTGGTTATAGAAGAGTTTTTAGACGGCATTGAACTTTCTGTATTTGTGCTTACCGATGGCAATTCTTATAAAATACTGCCGGCAGCAAAAGATTATAAACGCATTGGCGAAGGAGATACCGGACTCAATACCGGAGGCATGGGAGCCATAAGCCCGGTGCCTTTTGCAGATGACACTTTTCTGAAAAAAGTAGAAGAACAAATAGTTAAACCTACCATTAACGGACTTATACAAGAAGGGATAGATTACCGGGGCTTTATTTTTATTGGACTCATGAATTGTGGTGGAGAACCTAAAGTTATAGAATACAATTGCCGCATGGGAGATCCGGAAACAGAAGTGGTAATCCCCCGCATAAAATCAGATTTTCTGGAATTGCTGGAAGGAGTAGCCAATCAAACCCTTCACCTCAAGAATTTTGAAACAGAAGAGCAGGTAGCCGCCACCGTTATGCTGGTTAGCGGCGGTTATCCGGAAGACTATGAAAAGAATAAACCCATCAGTGGTATTGATAAGGTGGAGCAAAGCATAGTGTTTCATGCAGGTACCAAAGAGGAAAATCTGGAAGTGCTTACCAATGGAGGACGTGTGCTATCTATTACTTCCTTTGGTTCTGATATTGAACAGGCTGTTGCCAAATGCATGAGCAATGCAGAAAAAATTAGCTACGAAAAAAAATATTTCCGACGTGACATAGGTAAAGACCTGATTGTAATTAGCTAATTATCGGTGTGGCTTCGAGTGCCTCAGCCACCTGCTTTTTTTGGATATTCCTATTGAATATTAGCTGATCAACAAATTGGCTAAGCCTTTTGGGTTTCCTCATCAGCTAATCCTTCTACCAATCTTAAATCTTTTATACACCATGCCTTTAGATTTTATTCGTGAGACTTTCCGCTTTAGTGGAATTAGTCCCCGCCTGCCTTTGTACTTGTCCTGCGGGCGGCGGGCAGGGAACAATCCCAACCACCGAAGGTGCGTCGGAAGGTTTAATACCCCGCTCCTTGGAGCGGAATTTGGATTCAGGGCTTGCCCTGGGGTTCATACCTGTGATTGCCCCACTTTCATAATATTGGGTACACTTGGTCTTATAGTATTCGCCATGCCTGTACTTCACTTCACCATCTGCCTTTATTCGATTGTTACTGTAGAAATATTTCAATGTGATTAAATCGTTATAATAACTAATCGCTTTGCCAACCAAAATGAACTTGTACTTATAATAGTAGACGGTGTCCGGATCTCCCTTTTTAAAACTCAACTGTTCATTAACAAGTTTGCCGTAAAATAACTTTGAGTTATTATTAAATTCAACAATCGTGTCAGCAGTTATATTATATGTGCCAATATCACTGGTTGTAGGCGTAAAACATTCAGATGGTCTTAATATTTTATAGGTATTGTCACTATACAAAATAATCCGGAAGTTAGTCAATGGCTCAGAACAGTAAAACAGCCCCACTGTATCCTTCTGTGCGAGAGCGAGAGCTAAAGCTGAAAAATAAAAACACAAAATTATGCCAATTACTTTTCTCATTTTACATGCCCTGCAGATTAAATAAACATGTAACGCTTAAGCCAATAAGCACGCCTATTTGCTTTTACTTGCGGCCATTGATTGTATACTCCCAACTCCCGAAATGATGGGTAAACGTGGATGAATCCAAGCTATCAGGATCAAACAAGCAACATGCACAACTGAAGTTTACCTTACTTACACTCCTCTACTTCGCTAACAACTCATCAAAGCCTTTAATTTTTTTATTGGCCGGGTCTACAGCTCTTAATATCTCTACGTATTCTTTGGCTTTTGGCTTATCTTTTAAGCTGATGTAGCTATAACTCAGGTATTCGCAAGCATCAATGACATTGGTTTTATTAGAGGCTACGGTTCTTTCCTCAGGCTTTATTAATCCTAATGCTTTTTCATAATGCGGTTTGGCCAGCCATTTTTCGTTTTTTGGATCCAACTGCAGATTTGCTTTGGCCCTCCAAAAGTATGCTGTTGCAAAAGCAGGGCTAGACTGGCATAGCTTGGAAAAACAAGTATCAGATTTCACAAACAATTCTGCTGCCTCAACATCCTTTTTCTCTTTTTGTTTGGCTCCACCAAGGTAAAAATATGCCCTTCCAAAATCGAAGTAGTCTTGCCCATTCAGTCCTCTTGCGCAAGTTCCTTTCTTCTCAAAATATGAAATAGACTTATCATACTTCTTTGCCTTCACGTATATTTTACCAATTTCTCCATTAAGCTCGCAATTATTCACCGCATCCATGCTTATGGCTTTTTCAATTTCCATTACTCCTAAGGAATCGTTCCCCCCTTTAGCCAGCAACAGGCCCTTGTATTTATAGTCATCTGCAATGTATTTGAAATTTTGGCTGGCCGTTTTTTCAAAAAAAGTATTAATGGCTGAAAGGCCTTTGGTATAGGCATCTTTATCGGCCTTATCTCCTAACTCACAATAAGCATAACCCAATATGCGGTAAAGGTATGGACTGGTATTGTTTTTTTGTTGTATGTATTCAATCTCCTGTACAGCTTCTTTATATTGTTTCGTCATAAACAGGAATTGTGCATAGCGGTCGCGGGCCACCAGGCTGTTATTGAGCTCCAGGTATTTTCTGTAATTCTGAACTGCTTTAGGAAACTGGTGTGCTTTACCATATAACTCTGCCTTTTCTCTGTATGCCGGAGCATACATAGAATCTATACTTTCTGCTTTTTTATAATAACTCAGGGCAAGCTCCCAATTTTGACTCCGTTGAAATAACTGACCTATGCGCAAATAAGCTTTTACCGATTTTTTATCGAGGTCAGCAGCCTTTTCATATTCTTTAATGGCAATGCTTCCGTCGGTTTGATTTTGCTCCATGTAAGCATCGCCTAACAATATATGAATCTCAGCATTTTTTGAATCATGCTTTTGTGCTTCAATCAGCAGTTTGCTGGCTTCCACCAGGTTTTTATGCTGAGGAGTATGAATATAAGCTTCCGCAATTTTTATAAGAACCGCTGCGTTTTTAGGGCCCAGGGTTTTGGCATTGAACAAACTGGCATTGGCTTCTGTTTCTTTTCCATTCCACAATAACACTTTACCAATACCCACATAATTCAGCGGGTTGGTAGCCTGCATTTCTTTCCCTTTCTGATACATCAGCAGAGCCGAATCTAAATCATTTTTCCTGAAGTAATTTTCTCCAAAATAAAAGTAATTTTCTCCTTTATTGGGTTCTTTGGCAATTAATGACTTAAAATCTGAAGCGGCAGCCTCATAGCGCTCATTATCTGTTTTCTTAATGGCTTCACTCAATGATTGTGCCTGTACCAGTGTACCTATTGCGGGGGCTAAACATCCCAGTAAGGCAATCTTCTTCCTGTTCATAAGCTTTAGTTTTCTTTAATTAGGTTTGACAAAAATAATCTAAACTTGTGCCAAAAAAAAATATATCCTTTTTTAGTTTTCCCTTCCTGATAAATTTCCCATACTTTAATTCCGCATTACGGTTCCATCGTAATTTCCACTACTCTTTCTGGTTGTTTAGCCGGAGCCAATCCTGATTTCATCATCATAATCTGCCCTTTATCAGAAGCAACGAAGGACAAAAAGCCGGCAGCAAGACTAAAATCGACCCCCCGCCTGAATAAATAAATTGGAGTACTTAAACAATAATCATTGGTTTGTATGTTGCTTTGATCAGGGAAAAAATAGGTTCCCTTTTCTGTTTTTGACAGGGGAAGTATCTTCACCCTGTTCAGAAGGGATTTGGTAAGGCTATCATCTTTGTCGCTGATCTGTGCATAATTAATTATTCCCATTAAGGAACCTTTTTCTGCTACCTGCTGCACCAAGGAGTTTAAATTGGGAGCATTATAGCAGTTAGCGCCAATTTTTCCACCTTGCAAAAAAGTGTCTTTCAATAATTGCACAATCCCTGTTCCTTTTTCGCAAAAAATAGCGTATTTCATTCTTTCAAAAACGGTGGTATCTCCTTTTAAAAATTGTTGCAATGCCGGGAGTGAGCAAACCGTATCGGGATTATCTTTAGCCGCTAGCAAGGCTATGGCCGAACGGGCCAAAAATACCTGCTGGGGAAAAATGGTTGCTTTGTTAAATTGTTCCAGTTCTTTTTTACCCAATGCCCTGCTTAGTGCAATTACTTTTGTACTATCCAGAAACAAGGATTGAATTGCTTCCTGCTCACTACAGACTTTAATGTTAATCTGTGCGCGGGGGTAAAGTTTATTGAAAGTATAAGCTAAATCGTTTAGTTGCTTTGAAATTCCTTCATCACAATATACCGTGAGTTTTCCGGAGGTTGGGGTGTTTTCGGTTTCTTTGACGGACTTTGAGTTTCCTGAACAGGCCAATAATAAAATTAAGCTAAATGCCGCAATACCTAAGGTGTGTAAATAATTTCTTAACATGTTAGTGTTTGTTTTCCCTTTTAATCACGCTGTATTGCTGATAAAGCCTCATGGCCCTGAAAGCGGTATAAATTAAAAATACCCAGGCCATATACGTTCTGTTTGGCCTGGGTATTCTTTCAATAAAAAGATCCGTAAAAAAGAAAATAAAACAAAATGTTCCTAAAATAATAACCATAAATAAACCGAAAATAAATATGGCCTTTGAAGGAAGCATGTTACCTGGTGGTTATTACTTTAACTGGAAATTAACCGGTAAGTTAAAGTACACCCTCACCGGCCTCCCGTTTTGTTTTCCGGAAGACCATTTAGGCATGCTCTTAACAACTCTTATGGCCTCCTTATCGCAACCAGCGCCGCCTTGAACCCCTCTCAGAATTTCAACATTAGATATGGCTCCGTCTGGTTCCACTACAAATTTCACATAGCATTTACCCGATATACCGGCTTCTTTTTCCATTTCGGGATACCGAATATTTTTTTGTAAATATTTCAACATTTCTGCAGCTCCACCCGGAAATTCAGGCATTTGTTCAACCACTGTAAAAATCTCCGCTGGTTTTTCTTCAATTGGTCCGTTTCCGGTTCCTTCAACAGGAACTACTACCTCATCACCAGAGCCTTCCTGAGTAACCGTACTTACGGTAGTTTCCACTAATTTTTCCTGTGGCGGCGGTGGTTCTTCCTCTACTGCATCGTCTTTAATAACCGGAGGAACGAATTTTACCGTTTCCATTACGGGCGGCGGAGGCGGTGGCGGAGGGGGAGGTGGTTCCGTTTTATCCAATGGCGGCGGCGTAAGGTCTATCTGCGTCATATCTATTTTTGGCGCATTATCTTCACCATCGCCCTTCATATCAAACACATATTTGGCCCCGAGGGTAAGGGCTGAGGCCGCAATAACCCCAATTACTATCCACATTACTGTGTTGGAATAGGTTCTCCTGATTTCAAAAGCGCCATATGCCTGATTTCTTCCGGCAAACACGATTTGATTTCGGTTTGGAGAAACAACATTGTTCCAGTTAATTTCCATATTGTTTCATTTTTTGATTTAGTAAGTCAAATTCCGAGCCAGAAATATCAAGTCCGGCAACTCTTTTACTAATATTACAAATTTTTAATTCATCTAAAACATCAACTACGTTTTGGTAAGTAGCTTCGTTATCTGTTTTTACCAATACTATTAATGAGCGGGTATCGGCTAATTTTTCAGTTACCTGTTGAGCAAAAGCAGAGTCATTTGTTTTTTGACTATGAACCCCTTGCTTTAATTTGTTCAGTTCCTGAATAGCCCATGCATTCTCTTTTCTGAGCATATTGCGTAAACCTTCTTTGGTATAGGAGGTTTCGGTTAATACTGTTGGGGTCTTACCTTCAGGATTGCCAGCTGCATGAAATTCTCCCTTGTAGTAAAAAATTCTGTTATCCTTAGTAAGCAACAAGGTTAAGCCATTTTTTACTTCGCCAGGTTTTCCTTCAGGTACCGGTAAACTTAGCTCCATTGAATTGGGTTGCTGAAAGGTAGCCGTTAACACAAAAAATGTCAATAATAAAAAAGCCAGGTCAACCATTGGCGTCATATCCAATTTAATGCTCGCTTTCGGAAACCTCTTTCTGTTCCCATTACGACTATTATTTTGTGTTATTTCAGCCATTAGTTTGCTGTTTTAGCCAACAATAAGTCCTGCTCCTGTTTCATCATGTCTACTCCCAATACCCTTTTACCAACATAACAAACTTTTAATTCATCCATCATGTCTATTACATTTTTATAGGTAGCTTCAGCATCGGTTTTTACCAGTACTGTAATTGCTTTGGTATTGGCTGTAGCATCACTCACTAAGCGTTTATAAGTAGTATCGGGCATGCTTTTAGCACGGGCTTCCAGTTTTTTTACCTCATCTACTGCCCAGCTGTTCATGTCTAATAACAACTTGTGTAAGCCTGCCGAAGAAAAATTGGTTTCGCTTAGCTCTGTAGGAGGCAAGCCTTTTTCATTTCCGGCTACGTAAAATTCTCCCTTATAATAAAAAATTCTATCGTCTTTCGTCAGGATGAAAGTTACCCCGTTTTTAATGGGGGGTGGCTTTGATCCGGGAGGAGGTTCAGCGGGTAAGCTGAGTTCCATGGATTTTGGTTTACTGAATGTTGAAGTAAGTACGAAAAAAGTCAACAACAGGAAAGCCAAGTCAACCATGGGTGTCATGTCTATTTTGGTGGATTGTTTTTTGGCGCGTTTCTTGCCACCTTTACCGTGGCCACCGCCACCACCTTCTGCAATTTCTGCCATTATTTAAGTATTTTAATGCGCTGCTCCGGCTTCAGGGGCTTTTTTTGTTTCGCCACCTTCCAGAGAGGTTATTAGGTTAAACGTATAAATTTTCATATCGGTAAAGGTTTTGAATACGTCCTTTACAAATACATACTTCACCTTGCTGTCTGCTTTAATTGCATAACGTGGCTTTTCTCCCTTGAACTCAATGCCTTTGGTAGCCGCTTCGTCTCTTGCATCCCTGTAAACCGTATTGGCTTCATTGGCTCCTATGTAAATCCAGTCTTTTAACTGGTTATTCAGAGAGTCTTTAGGGATACCTGCCGAAGCATTCGACATTTTTGTTCTTTCACCTTCGCTGGCATCAATATACTTTTGCAATTCCTTCACGTCTACGCCAAAGCTGGCTAATCCACCAAATTTCTTTACCTGTTCTTCCGTAAATTTAATTCCATACTTTTCGCCCATTTTTCTGATGGTATTCATCTTGGCTCCTGTATTGGTAACAGTAAAAAAGGCGCGGCCTTTGTTATCTACAGTAACCAAAACAGTATTGTCTGGTAAAATTTTATCGGAAACAGAAGAAGGAGGATCTACGACCACAGGCTCTGCCATGCGGAATGATGCCGTAAGCATAAAGAAGGTAACAAGAAGGAATGCCAGGTCCACCATAGGCGTCATGTCTAAGGAGGGTGCACTCTTGGGTACTTTTATTTTAGGCATGTCTTATTGTGTTAGAAATAAATAATCCTATTATGTTTAGACAGTACTATCGGGTATTAAGCAAAGCTCTTCTCACTTTTCTTTCCGGTTGACTGGAATTCCTGAATGATAGAGAAACCAGCTTCATCCATAGCATAGGTAAGTTGATCTACCTGGTTAGAGAAGAGGTTATAGAATATAATAGCCAATGCAGAGGTAGAAATACCAACTAAAGTGTTTACAAGGGCTTCGGAAATACCGGTAGCAAGTGCAGAGGTGTCGGGCGCGCCGGCAGCAGATAGTGCGGCAAATGCACGAATCATACCCACAACAGTACCTACCAGACCCGCTAATGTTCCAATAGAAGCCATGGTAGAAATTACCACCATGTTTTTGGATAACATCGGAAGCTCAAGTGCTGTGGCTTCTTCAATAGCTTTTTGAATAGCAGCTACTTTAGCTTCTTTATCCATGCTTTGTTCATTTTGCACAAATTTGTATTTAGAAATTCCCTCATACACTACATTTGCCAGTGAACCTTGTTGTTTGTTACATTCTGCTAACGCTTCATCCAATTGATGATTAGCCACCAACACCTTTATCTTAGAAACAAACTTATCAGTTTGCCCTTTACCTGCAGCTTTCAAAATAGTTATAGCGCGTTCAATACCAAAAGTAATAACAGTTAGAAAAAATCCAATTAGAAACGGCACAATAAAACCTCCTTTGTACATGGTGCCCAACAGATTAATGGGATGACCTTTATCGGGGTCTCCACCTTCAAAATTACTTGCACTACCAAGAATGCCTAAATAAATAAACCAACCAATTCCAATACAAATCAGGATCGCTAGTGCGGAAATAATAAAAGGAAAACCGCCAGATGTTTTTTTGTTGCTCATATTACTTGTTTTTAGTTATTTTAAATTTTTTAGAGTGCCAAACTTAATAAATTAGTTTTAATTGTAAAAGTTTACGACATTAAGTTTCATTTCCCTTGCTTTTTTTATTCTTCAAGTCCGAAAATACTCAGATATTTTCCAGCTCTTTTACAGTTAAGTTTCGTAAGGTTTAGCCTGTTAGTGGTTGTAAAACCAAAAGGCTCTGCTTGATGATTGAACGGAGGCATAGTGGGATTATTATTTTGGTATTAAGTTATTTCGCTAAAATAGGGGCTATATTTCTTGCGCGCTGAACGTTTTTTTAACTGGCCGGTTTTACAAAACAATTGGCAACATTTTTAGGTTAAGCCTGCAATAAAAACCAAGCTGGAGCAAATCTATTCAAAACATACGGAATCTTAAGCTCATTCTTGACAAATTATCTATTTTGCCATTTATTTATGGGTTTAACCGCTTTGAACGCTTTAATTACTCTATTTTCACGCTTTTATTTGTACGTCGCCGGTAAAGTTAGGCAAGTGCCGCCTAAGCAGTCAGGTGTGCTGCCGGAATAAGCGCAAGCACCGAACAATGTTAGAGGATAAATTACCCGCATCCTCAGGGTTAAAGGGAGGTTAGGAGTTTTCAAACCAGCGTAGGCCATCAGAATTTCACCGTTATAAAGTATTGTCAAATATTAACGCGTGCTGGCAAAAAGGCTTATTTATATTTAGTTATTTCCGGTTTGTCCAAAAATCACAGATGTTATATCCTTTAATATACATGCGTAGATACAGGATATTTGTAGCTATTACTGAATGCGCTTAAGGGTTATATCCCGGTGCGGATTAATAATCAGCGGGAATTTTTCTATTTTAATTGAACTGGTGTCAAGTCCAAATGCCCGCCCCTCCGACAAGCTCATTTTCTTCAGGAAGAAATAAGCGTCTAATATTATCCGCTCCTGCCAGGGCAAATCGTTGTCGTAAGAAAGAAATTTTTCGATGATAATAAATTTAAAATCGCCTATTACATTGTTTCTGTTTAGGGATTCGTAACGGCTGGTAATGTCTACTTCTCCGTTCCTCACCAAATCCTGCACTACTTTGCGGAACATGAGGTTAATTTTTGGTGCTACCCTGAATCCTAAATTAAAATCAACCCGGATAACATCATCCTTCAATATTTCATGCACCTTGTACTCCATGCGGTGTGGCTCATCCACCACATTAATATGAACAAACCAGTATATATCTGCCCGCTTGGGTCGTTTCTGCAGAATAGAGTAAATTACTTTTGATTCTATTTCATCTTCGTTGCTGGCGTTGGTTAAATACACCAGGTGAGTAGCGTATTTCGGTATGGTCATGTCTATACTTAATTCGGCCAGCAGGTGTTTGTATTTAGAGACTTTTACAAATTCTGTATAGCTTCTGCGTATTTTTTTTGCTGAGTACCATATTCCCATTACCAGTGCCAGAATGGAGGCTATAATAAGGGTAACATAGCCGCCGTGCAAAAATTTATTGGAATTAGAAATCAGGAAAGAGACTTCAATGATGAGGTAAATGATTATGATGGGCATGATCACCAGAAAATGAAACCGCTTTAAAAACATATAATACATCAGCAATATCGTTGTCATAATCATGCACAACACAATAGCTAATCCATAGGCACCCTCCATGTTTCCGGAGTGGCCAAAGCGCAGCACTATTAAAACACATCCTACCAGCAACAACCAGTTGATGGAGGGAATGTACAATTGCCCCTTAAGTTCTGTAGGATACTTGATTAAAACTTTAGGCCAGAGGTTTAGGCGCATGGCCTCACTGATGAGCGTAAAGGAACCGCTGATTAAAGCCTGCGATGCGATGATGGCCGCTAAGGTGGCTATGACAATGCCCAGTGGTTGAAACCAGTCGGCCATAATGAGGTAAAAAGGATTAGCAGCACTTTTCCCCAATTGTTCGAGTGTTTTGCCATGATTCGCAATGAGGTAGGCTCCCTGCCCAAAATAGTTTAACACCAGCATCAGTTTTACAAAAATCCAACTTATCCGTATGTTGTGTCTCCCACAATGTCCCATGTCTGAATACAGCGCTTCTGCACCTGTTGTACAAAGAAATACCGCGCCTAAAACATAAAATCCATCGTGGTGGATAGACAGTAGTTTAATGGCGTAATAAGGGTTTAATGCTTTTAATACACTTATATCGCTTACTAATTGTAAAACTCCCAGTATACCCAGCATGCCAAACCAAATCAACATCATGGGGCCAAAAAACTTACCAATAAAATGTGTTCCAAATTGCTGGATCAGGAATAGAAAAAACAAGATGCCAATCACTATCGGAATGGTATTTAGTTCGGGATAAAAAATCTGCAATCCTTCTACCGCCGAAGAAACCGATATGGGCGGGGTAATAATACCATCTGCAAGTAACGCACTGCCTCCTATAACTGCTGGTACCAGCAACCATCTTTTTTTGCATCGTTTTACCAGGGTGTATAAGGAAAATATTCCACCCTCCCCCTTATTGTCTGCCCGTAAGGTAAGCACTACGTACTTTAAGGTTGTTTGAAGCGTGAGTGTCCAGAATATGCACGATATGCCACCAAGTACTACATCTGAATTGATGGGATTGGTTCCCACAATGGCTTTCATAACATATAACGGAGAGGTACCAATATCGCCGTAAATAATTCCTAATGTAACTAAGAGGCCTCCGAGTGTTATTTTTTCGATGTGACCCTGATGGTTTTGATTGCCCACTTGCGATGTAAATAAAAGGTGGCACAAAGTTATATGATTTTTTTCAGATATAGCATTTTTCCTTCCACGAACTTTAGTTCTATGAATACATAAAATTAATGCTGTTATTTTATTGGCTCTTTATTCGTCCAGTACTCCATAGTTCTCTGCCTAAAGAGCGGAAAGAAATGGAATATTTTTGACGCTCAATTATTTACGATAGTGTACGGCCAGTTGCAGCTGTTGTAAAAAATACTTAACATCGTTCATTGAAATCACAGGTATGAATCCCATAGAAAGCCATGAATACAAATTACGTCCCAAAGGGTGGGGTATTATTACTTTCCACGCACCTTCGGTATTGGGGATTCTCACGAATCACAGGCATTTAGACCTGGATCCTCATTCCACGAAAGCGGAATCTCTCGTGAATAAAACTGCCAAACTATGATAAAACCAGTTGAAGAAATTTTCGAAGCACCAGCGCCTCATTGGGTAGGAAATGGGTTTAAAGTACATAACTTTTTTCCTGGCGGAACCAGGATAGGAAACAGCAGGATGAGTCCGTTTTATATGCTGGACTATAATGCCAGAATGGAACTAAGCCCCACCAATGATCCGCGGGGTGTAGATACCCATCCGCACAGGGGCTTTGAAACCGTTACACTGGCTTATGAAGGAAAAGTAGCTCATCACGACAGTGCCGGAAACAGCGGTATAATTGAGCCCGGAGATGTTCAATGGATGACAGCCGGCTCAGGGGTGCTGCATAAAGAATATCATGAAAAGGAGTTTAGTAGCAAAGGAGGCAGTTTTCAAATGGTTCAGCTCTGGGTGAATTTACCTGCCCGTTACAAGATGACACCTCCCCGCTATCAGGCCTTAAGCAGGGACAAAATGGGCAAGTTTCAGGTTCCGGGTAATGGCGGACATGTTGATGTAATTGCCGGTGAATATGGCGGCATTAAGGGGCCGGCGCAAACCAATACGCCAATGCATGTTTACAACCTCTACCTCAATGCCCAGGCCAGCATAGCTATAAAATTGCCTGCACACTACAACACTGGAATATTGTTATTAGCGGGTAAGGTTATCATTAATAAGCAGACAACGGTAAATACCAATTGTTTTGCTTTATTTAAAAATGAAGGGGAAGAGATTCAGATAGAAACCACCGCTCCTGCTGTTATACTGCTATTAAGTGGCGAGCCTATAGCAGAACCTATTGCCGCTTATGGCCCCTTTTTAATGAATACACAGGAAGAAATTATGCAGGCTATTCAGGACTATAACCAAGGCCGCTTCGGGCAACTCGATTAATAGGGGAACAGCTACTTAAATAACCATTCTTCAGGGTTCAGTATTTTCTGTCCTTTCCAGATTTGCAGGTTCATAGTTGTTTTGCCTTCATCTTCATTGTGCTGAATGGTACCAATGTTTTGTTTAATAGAGATTTTATCCCCTGTTTTTACAAACACTTCCGCCAGGTTAGAATAAACACTCAGGTATTCTCCATGGCGAATGATGATGATTTTACCTGCTCCGGGCACACTGGCAATCCCGGTAACCTCTCCGGCAAATACTGAGCGGGCAGCCGATCCTTTGTTGGTGGAAATGTCTATACCATTATTATTTACTATAAACCCTTTAATACTTCCGTGTTCATGCTCCCCAAAACCATCTGTAATAATTCCCTTCAGCACCGGCCAGGGCAGTTTGCCTCTGTTGGCTGCAAAATCAGAAGATAGTTGTTCTGCTTCCCGCGTTAGTTCTAAGCTAAGGCTAGTTGTTTCTTCTCCTTTTCCGTGCTCCTTGTCGTTTTCCTTTTGTTTGTCGTTTTCTTTCGAGTGATTCTCTGAAGCATGATTTTTTCCTTTTGAGCTGCCGTGTTTTTCCTCTTTCTTATTTTTAAGCGCCAGTTGTTTTTTTCTTTCCTCTTCTTCCTGCCGGCGTTGCTCTTCCTGTCTCCTAATTTCTTCTTCAATTAGTCTTTTAATAGCCGCATTCAAGGCCTTGGTATCTCTTCTTTTCTGCTCCAGTTCATCTTTCAGTTGTTTCTCTTTGTCTTGTAGCTTTACCAATACCTCTTCCTGCTCGGTTTTTTCTTTGTGCAGGTTTAATTTTTCCTGTTCTTCACTACTTAACAACATTTTTTTATCTTCCTTTTTCTGAACGAGTTCATTGTTTTTATTGGTAATCTCTCCCTGTGTTTCCACAATGGTAGTGGCCTGATTTTTTCGGTACTCGTTATATTGCTGGAAATATTTGAGGCGCTGATAGGCCTGATTAAAGTCTGTTGAAGCAAATAAAAACATTAATTTACTGTAGGAGTCTTTATTCCGGTAACTATAATAAATCATTCTGGCATATTCCTGTTTTAGCTTTTCCAGGTTTTTCTTCAGGCTTTCTATTTGCTTTTGGTTTTCGGTAATTTGTGCATTTATCAATTGAATTTCCGCATTGATGGTTCGGATCAGCTCTTCACGGGCTTTTAATTTTGAACTTAAAATGGCTACTGTACCCATCGACAGTTTTTTGCTGTTTCTGGTTTCGCTTAACAGGCTGTTAATGTTGCTGATTTCTTCTTTTAGTTTTTTCTTCTTGCTTTCCAGTTCTTTTTTCGATTGTTTTTGAGCATAGGCCGGCATACTCATGAAAACACTCATGATCAGGGCAAACACGATATACAGCTTACCCAACTTCTTATTGCCGCTTAATCTCAATTGGTGCATAGTTGGCCGGTATATTAAAAGGAAATTTCTGAACTTCATTTAAGGTTATTTTCGAGTAGCGTATTTCTGCTTTAATGGTTTTTTCGGCGCTTATGGTATAGAGTAATTTAAATGGTGCCAGGAATTTATCTACCGCCTTAAATTCTTCGTAACAGGCATTGAATTTTCTTTTGGCTTCCACATCTTCAAATTCCAGCATTACAATTTTGTATGAATTGGGGTCGAGCCACATGGTTTGATAACTTTCTTTGGGTTGCTCCTTTCCATTCATAATACGCAAAGCATGTCTTTTACGTACGGTACTCAATAAATAATTACAGTTTACCTTGTCTTTTCCAGGTTTTAGTTTTTCGTCATCATCATAAAACTGGGTGCTGTTTCCAAACATTAAACCCTGAATCATGTCATAGTCGAGCTCTGTATGCAAGAGTTGGTTGATGTAGGTAAAATCCCCTTTAAAGTATTTTTTTTCCGTAAAGCCAATAGTGAGTTTTACCGAGTCCCGGGTAATCAGCACCCGGCCGGCATCTATGCCCAATTTGGAAATATGTAGCCAAATCACACTGTCTTTTTTACACCTTACACTAATACTGAAGGATTCTTCTTCTCCATTGTTAACACTAAGTTCACAGCTCAATTTTGCGCTGGCATAGGTGTAGTCCAGCTCTCCTTCACGCAGGTGATTAGTGAGGTTTCTGCCACTTTTAAACGGTAATTTACATTTATCGTTCGTGGTGTCGGGCAAAGCTACAACAGGAACCGGATTATCTGTAACCATTGCCTTTTGTTTATGTTTACAGGCGGTGTTGATGATAAGGAGCAGAAACAAGGAAGATCCTGTTAAATACCGGAGGATTTCGAAAGACGCCTGTTTCTTTACAACTGTTTTATTCATATAACTTCTTTTCGGCAATTTTTTTCTCCAAAAACTCAGAATTTCCTCCTAAATTTTTCGCCTTTTGCCAAAACTCCAATGCTTTGGCGTTCTCTTTTAATTGAAACAACACGTCGCCATAATGTTCTAATATAGCAGGCCGGTTATCTGCCCCTGCCTGCAAGGCCTTTTCTAACCATTCTTTCGCTTCTGTATATTTCCCCTGCTGGTAAAAAATCCACCCGTAAGTATCCATATACGATATGCTTTCGGGGTGGAGGTTTAAGGAACGTTTGGATAATTTTTCTGCATAGTCTAACTTCTTTTTTCTTAATGAAAGGTAATATGCGTAGTTATTAAGTATACCAGCATTCTGGGGCTCCAATTGCAGCGCCTCCTCATAGGCTTTATCCGATTTTTCAAATTCTTTAGTAGTGAAGTAAACATCTCCCAGGTACATTAAAATTTGTACTTGCAAGGGTTCGTTGCCATATACAAATTCCTGTGCATCTAAAAAAGAGGTAATGGCCGAGGAGTATTTTTTAAGGTTATAATTGGCCAGGCCATTTAAAAAATAAGGCAGGGCTTGCGTAGGAAACAGATCAATAGCTTCTGTGCTGTGCTTTTCAAGAGAGTTATAATCGTTTAATTCCGATTCGCAAATCATGAGCTGACTCCATACCACATATTTACTATTATCCCGTTCAATAACATTTTCATAAGCTTTTTTTGCATCGGCATATTTTTTATCCCTGAACAAAAAATCCGCATAAACACTGTGGGCTTTAGCTTCTTCGGGATGAACTCCCAGCATAATCTTACACAGTTCATAAGCATTCTCCTTATACTGGGGGTATTGTTCGGTTAACGAGTAATAAGACATCAGGATCTTCACTTTTTTATCAATTTCCAGGTCTTCATTGGCAAAGGCTATTTTTACCTCTTTAAAAAATTCATCGTCTTTTCTTTGTTCCCGGTAATAATCCGCCAATGCCAAATGTATGTATGGATTATTGGGATCTATTTTTAAAATCTCCTGATAGGTTTGAAATGCCTTTTCGGGTTGCTGGTTGTTTTGGTAAATTTCTGCCAGGTATGTATAATATTGTGGTTCTTTTGGATTCTCTAATATCAGTTGCCTGAGGATTTGTTCGGCTTCCTGCCACTTTTTTTCCTGTTTGTAAATTTTAGCCCGGGCTATAGAAGAGCTGCTTGATTTACCAAATTTTTTTTCCAGCTCATCATAGGTTTTAATGGCTTTTTCGGGCTTTTGAGCACAGAGGTATTCTGCCGCCAGGTCTTCATAGAAAGCTATATGGTCGGGGAAGTTTTTAACCAGTTTCTCATAAACCGCAACTGCCTCGTTGTACAACTTTTTTTTATGCAGGCACTCTATAAAGAGCAACTGATACCATTCGTTGCGGGAATCGGACTGAGCTGCAGACTGGGCATAGCCAAGGGCTGCATCTGTACCACCGGCAAACAAATAAATATGTGCCAGTTCATATTTTGCGGCAGCGTTTGCCGGATCCAGTTTCAGGCATTCTTTGAACAGGGTTTCTGCTATTTGTACGTTACCTTTTATTTTTTCTTTGCAGGCATTATAAAAGGTGTTCTTAAACTTCATTTGTGTTTCCGCCACTTCACTTTTTGAAGCTTCTGGCCTGGAAAGGGATTTTGAGCTGTCAGTAAGGTTTTTCCTGGGTTTGCATGAATAAAGACTCACCCAAAATGCCCCTAACAATAAACTTCCAAATACATATTTTTGAATGCTTGCCTTCATGAAAAGCTCATTGTTTTTCGTTTCCCAAAAAAACAGACCTGTACTGTTGTAATACCTTTCTTAATTCTATGCCCGCTCAACAGTAACATTTATATATCCTTTAAGGTACACAACTAGTGTGTGCTTCTTAATTATTAATTGACAATGGTATAATCTCCAATATTCAGATCAAGTTTCCTGCCATTCACCTCAGCAAAATTACCTATCATTGAATCGGTAATATTAGCCGATTTAATACTGGAATTGCTTTGTACGATGGAGTTTCTGATAACAGAGTTTTCAACAATGCTGTTTTTACTGAGTGATACATAAGGTCCAATTACTGAATTGGAAATTTTTACATTTTCTCCAATAAAACAGGGTTCTATAATCAGCGCATTTTCAATAACTGCAGAGTCGGCCCTTAAATGCTGCTTGCCTTTATCAAACTCAAGAACACGCTGATTGGTATAAACTGTTGCCTCTTTGTTTCCGCAATCTAACCATTCACTTACTTTTCCCGGAATAAAGCGCGTGCCCTTTTTCTTCATGTTTTCCAGGGCATTGGTGAGCTGGTACTCCCCTTTATCGCGTATGTTATTATCCAGCAAATACTGCAGTTCCCGTTTCAGGTAGTCACCGTCTTTAAAATAATAAATACCAATGATGGCTAAATCACTTACAAACTCTTTGGGTTTCTCCACAAAATCTGTAATTACTCCCTGACTGTCTACTTTAACAACTCCAAACTGCCGGGGATCGTCAATTCTTTGTACCCAGATAACACCTTCCTGAGCAGTATCCATCACAAAATCGGCTTTAAAGAGGGTGTCTGCAAAAGCTACCACCGTTTTTCCGCTGATAGAAGCTTCAGCACACATGATGGCGTGGGCAGTTCCCAGTGCTTCTGACTGATAATAAATGCTCCCTTTGGCTCCCTGCTGGCGGGCAATCTCTACCAGGTTATTTTCTGTTTCTTTTCCGAAAGATGGTCCAATAACAAAAGCTATTTCTTCCACTTTTTCTCCACAAACCTTAGTAATATCTTCTACCAGACGTTGTACAATAGGCTTTCCAGCTACTGGAATCAATGGTTTGGGAACTGTAAGTGTGTGTGGGCGCATTCTTTTACCCATACCTGCCATTGGAATAATGATTTTCATAATTTAAGGGGGCGCGTTATAGTTGTATGTGTTAATTCTATGTATAAATTATTATTGTTCGGGCTAAGTACCAGAAAATTCCTTACGAATATACAAATTCCTGCCGGCAGACCCAGTTGCAAAAGCAAAAATTACTAACAGCCCGCCGCTGCCTAAGGCTTTTTTAACATTATTCCTGCACTATTTTAACTATTTTTACCCTTAGCAACAGGCGTTTGTTTAAGGTCAGAAAAGCAGGAGGTAAATTTCAACACAACAGATTATATACAAGCCTTTCAATTTTCACTCTTGTTGCCGGGATTAAAGTAAAGCATGAATGAATGAATACAAAAGAAGGATATCAGGGGATACTTATAAAACTCGATGAGTTTATCCGAAAGTATTATAAAAACCTTTTATTAAAAGGGCTGTTATATACTTTTGGTTTAATTCTGCTTTTCTATATTCTTGTGGTGCTGCTGGAATATTTTGGTGAGTTTAACAGTTGGGTCAGAGGCGTTCTTTTTTATGTGTTTCTGCTCACCAGTTTATCCTTACTTGTAAAACTGGTACTTATTCCATTGCTTAAACTTAACCGGCTGGGCAAAATTATTTCTTATGAAGATGCGGCCGATATTGTGGGTAAACACTTTAGTACGGTGCAGGATAAGCTGTTAAATGTATTGCAACTACAACAACATAAAACAGACAGAACCTCCACAGAACTGCTACAGGCCGGTATACAACAAAAAATTATTGAACTTCGCCCAATTCCCTTCACTGCGGCCATTGATCTCAAAGAAAATCTTAAATACCTGCGCTATGCCCTGGTACCTCTGCTGGTAGCTTTGCTTATTGCCGTGTTAGCCCCGCGTATTTTCAGCACCGGCACTTCCCGGCTAATTCATTATGCTTCTGCCTTTGAAAAAGAGGCGCCCTTTCATTTTAAATTACTCAATGAAAACCTCAAGGTGGTGCAACAACAGGATTTTACGCTAAAAGTAAAAATTGAGGGGGATCAAATTCCTGATGAAGTTTTTATTACCCATCACGGAAGCGAATTTCATCTCGAAAAAGAAAACAACAGTACCTTCTCTTATACTTTTAAAAATGCTCAGGAAAACACTTCTTTTCAGTTAAATGGAAGCGGTTTTCATTCCAGTGAGTATGAACTGGAAGTGTTGCCGAGACCTACCTTGCTGAATTTTGATGTAGTGCTCAAATTCCCCGCTTACCTGAACCGTAAAGAAGAAATATTGCATAATACCGGCGATATGATTATCCCTCAGGGCACCCAGGTAAGCTGGAACTTCAGTACCCGTAACAGTGATTTTATTGCTCTTCACTTTTCAGATACCCTATTAAACCTTAGTCCGATTCAAAAAAATTTATTCTCCTTTACTAAAAAATTCCTCCACCCTGGCGGCTATACCGTAAACACCGGAAACAGTTATGTACAAGGTTTCGATTCGGTACACTATGCGGTAAACGTTGTTCCGGATGCTTATCCCCTAATTGAACTTGCTGAGAAGCAAGATTCCCTGCACCCGAACCTGCTTTATTTTTCGGGAAACATTCGCGACGATTATGGCTTTACCCAATTATTGTATAAATGGAAACGCTACTCTACAGATACTTCCGGGAAATCAACTGAAACCAGCGGCGAAACTTCTCTTCCTGTGCAAAAAGGACAACTATCACAGACTTATCTGCATTACACAGACTTTTTACAAATGAAGCTTCAACCCGGCGACAAGCTGGAGTACTTTTTTGAGGTATGGGACAATGACGGAGTAAACGGGGCAAAATCTGCGCGCACTGCAGTAAAAATGTACAAAGCACCCAGCCTACAGGAGCTTCAGGAACAAACAGACAAAAAGAATCAGGAAATAAAAGAAGACCTGACAGAAAGTATAAAAAAAGCCAAAGAGTTACAAAAAGACCTGAATGATCTTAACCGTAAAGTTCTTGAGAAAAAACAATTAGGCTGGGAAGAAAAGAAAAAAATTGAAGACTTACTGAATAAACAGAAACAATTAGAGAAAAAAATTGAAGACATTAAACAAGACAACCTTCAGAACCACGAACAACAAAACAACTTTCAGCCGCCCAATGAAAGTTTACTGGAAAAACAAAAACAACTGGAACAATTATTTGAAAATATCATGACTCCAGAGATGAAGAAGCTATTTGATGAACTACAGAAACTCATGGATAAAATGGACAAGAATAAAGTTCAGGAAACGTTAGAAAAAATGAAGCTTACAGACAAAGACCTGGAAAAAGAATTAGACCGTACCCTGGAGCAGTTTAAGCAAATGGAAGCTGAACAAAAATTAGAAGACCTAGGTAAAAAACTGGAAGATATGGCTCAGAAGCAGGAACAGCTGAGCAAAGAAGCTGAAAATAAATCGGCAGATTCCAAAGAGCTGGAACAAAAGCAACAAGCACTCAATAAAGAGTTTGAGCAATTTAAAAAAGAATCGGAAGAATTAAAGCAGCTCAATAAAGAACGGGAAAATCCGCTTCCGGTGCCAGACATGAAGCAGGAAGAAGAAAAAGTAAGCAGTGAACAGGAAAATGCCCAGGAACAACTGAGTAAGGGAAACAAAAAGAATGCTTCCAAATCTCAAAAGAACGCAGCACAGCAAATGAAAGCCATGTCTGATAAAATGCAAAGCGCCATGGAACAAATGGAGCAGAACCAAAATGAAGAAGACATGCAGGCACTGAGGCAAATTATGGAAAACCTGATGACTGTCTCTTTTGCACAGGAAGACTTGATAAAGGAAACACAAAAAATTAAAACCAATAACCCTCAATACACCAAGCTGGCGCAGAAACAAAAGAAATTGCAGGACGATGCTAAAATGATTGAAGACAGTTTATTGGCGCTCAGTAAAAGAAATCCAACGGTATCAGCTTCCATTAACCGTGAAATAAGTGCCATTGAAATGAACATGGCTAAGTCTATAGAAGCCCTGGCCGAAAGGCAAACCGGAGAGGCAGCGGTAAGGGAACAAAACTCCATGACCTCTATTAACAACCTGGCGCTGATGCTGAACGAATCACTGGAACATATGCAACAGCAAATGCAACAACAAATGAAGAATAAAAGCCAGGGACAGGGCAGTTGCAAAAAGCCCGGAGGTTCGGGTAAAAAGCCTTCGCAAAGCATGGCTAACATGAAAAAAATGCAGGAACAGCTCAACAAGCAAATTGAGCAAATGAAAAAAATGATGGAAGAAGGCAAGCAGCCGGGTGGTAAAAAGCCGGGCAACAAACAAGGTATGGGCATGGGTATGCCGGGAAGTAGCGAGCAATTGGCAAAAATGGCAGCAGAGCAGGAGGCCATAAGAAGAGCCGTGCAGGAGGCCATGCAGAAAATGATGAAAAATGGCGGTCAAAATCCAGGAGGAGATCTGACACAAAAAATGGAAGAAACTGAAAATGATCTGGTAAATAAAGTCATAACCCAGGAGACTATTAAACGCCAACAGGAAATTATGACTAAATTGCTGGAGCATGAAAAAGCTGAAAGGGAGCGGGAGTTAGACGAAAAACGGCAGTCTAATGAAGCGAAAAATGAAAATTATAGTAACCAAAATCTTTTTTTAGAGTATAAAAGGTTAAAACAACAGGAGCTGGAATTATTAAGAACAGTTCCTCCGGCATTAAGCCCATATTATAAGGGGAAAGTAAATAGTTATTTTAATAGTTTTGGAAAGTAATGGAGGTTATTGCCCGTAAAAATTAAGTATTCATTAAATTAAAGACGTCATGTTGTTATCGCCCGATCAAAAATTAAGGCTCTCCTCCAGGCCGGAAAACATTCTCCTCGTTGAACGTTTAATTGAAGATGTTTGCGATGTATTCAGTGTTGGAGAAGAGAAATATGGAAACATACTGATCTCCGTTACTGAAGCTGTTAATAACGCAATTTATCATGGCAATAAAAGTAACCCGGGAAAAAATTTCGATGTTACTTTCAAAACGGATCCTAAAAACATCACTTTTATTATCAAAGATGAGGGCCCGGGCTTTGATTACAATAACCTACCCGATCCTACAGCACCCGAAAATATAGAAAAAGATCATGGCAGAGGTATTTTCCTGATGAAAAGCCTTGCCGATAAAGTGGAATTTGAAGATGAAGGAAGAAGCGTAGTATTGAGTTTTGCAGTAAGTTCGTCCACCTGAAAATAACCTTTCAAAAAACCTGTACCTTTATGCTGTTATTTTAAATAATGGCTATATCTTTTTTTAACCAGGGAAATACTTTCCAACCGCAAGCAAAAACGGCGCTCCGTAAATGGGTAAATGCCATTGCTGCCCGGGAAAATTGCAAAATAAAAGAAATAAATTACATTTTTTGCAGTGATGAAGAGTTGGTGAAAATTAACCTCCACTACCTTAAGCACAATACCCTTACCGATATTATTACCTTCGATTATTCAGAAAATCACATTTTATCTGCTGATATTTTTATTAGTACCGAACGGGTTGAAGAAAATGCAGCCAAATACGGCGTTTCTTTTCTTAACGAATTACACCGGGTGATGATACACGGCATATTACACCTTTGTGGCTATAAGGATAAAAAAGAAGAAGATAAACAACAGATGCGCGAAAAAGAAAACAATGCCCTGCAACTGCTTACTACTTTTACCCAACCTAAAAAACGGATAAAACCCGGGGCTTAAGCCCCCAGCAGCAGCTTCTCCTGCTCCCAGTTTATATAAGGAAAGTCTGCCTGCAACATCTTCAGTTTTTCTTCTAGTTGTTGTTTAAATTTGCGGTGTTGCTCCGTTCCCTGATGCAAGACCCTGTGAGCAAAGGCGTTTACCAAACCCATCACCCTTTCATGTGTTCTTTTTGCTTCCTCACTAAAACAACTTTCTCTGAATTTTTCCCACACAAAATCAATGGCACTGGAGTTGGGATGCACAAGATCTTCTTCATAAAAGCGATGATCTCTTAACACATCAATTACCCATTCATAGGCCGGAAAATAAAAACAGTTTTGTTCTCCACACAAGTCATGAACCAATTGAAACAATTGTGCCTTACTCAGATTGTTCTCCACCAATCCGTCGCGGACATAACGAACCGGACTTATGGTAAAAATTACTTTTAACCCAGGATTAAAATTCCTGAGCGCTACTATCAGGTGCAGGTAATCATTTTTTAAGACCTCTGCTTTTAGCAGTACCTTTGTAAACTCCTTTTGGTGTACTTTATGACAATTGGCCACAATTACTCCAGTATCCTTGTGTTCATAAGCCCAGGCCGAACCTAAAGTAATAATCAGAAACCGTGCTTGCTTCAGCGCCTCATGCGCATTACTAAGCGACTGATTTATATTTGCAAGAACTTGTTGCTGATCGGGGTGAGAAAATGAACCATGATGCCGAAAGGAGTGCCACAGTTCCCCATGCAATATAAGCTCTTCCGGCTGATACACTTTTTTTTCCATACATTGTTTAATGGACTGGCAAATGGAATGTGGGTTAAACAAAATGCCGTGCGGATTAATCAAGACATTCATTTTTGCCTGTTGAAACTTTTCTCCTACATGCTCCGCAAAACAAGAACCCACCATAAAAAGCCGGTCTGTATAATTTATTTTCACCGGCAAAGCTGGCGGATGAAAACTTAGTTGAAGTTGCATGATATCCCGGATATTAAATATATGTTAGCTCCATTAGACCCATTTACCTGTTGATTTCGCTCTCCAATTTCGCGATTCTTTTGTCCTGAATTTTCCCCACAACGTAAGCCACCAGGGCTGCGCCGCTTGTTGCGTAAAGCATATCTGCCTGGGTGTCCCAAACATAACCCTGGGTACCCAAAAACGAGTCGGCCGACTCTCCTGTTCTCACTGCTACAAACCATTCCAGAAATTCGTAAAAGGCACTAATGCTTACACAAACACATACCGTGAGAAAAGCCAGCCAATTACCTTTCTTAACAATATTCCTCCGAATAAATAATTCGCGTACTATAAGAGCAGGAACAAAACCCTGCGTAAAATGCCCCAATTTATCGTAATTATTGCGCGACTGGTGAAAATATTCTTTTATGGTATTAAATAGTGGGACCTCGGCATAAGTGTAATGCCCGCCAACAAAAAGAATAATACAGTGAATTAAAATAAAGCAATAAGTGAAATACGTGAAGCGGAAATTTTTGAAGGTGATACTCAGTATCACTAAACCAATGATAGCGGGAAAGACTTCCAAAAACCAGGTAAAATAATCGTGCGGTGAAATGGCTGACCATAAAAAGCTAATGCTGAAAATGGCCAGCAACCAATAATACTTTTTTAATGAAAGGTGTGGTTGTTTTGTTTGAAGCATTTAAGTTGTCAGGTCTTTGTGTTAGCAGGTCTCAATGGAAACTTATCATACCATCCTTGTTTATTCCGGCAATAAATCATTTTGATTTCCTGAAAGCAATTCAATATCGGCTACGGCACTTCCTGCAATACCCTTTATAGAACCATAGAAATGGGTAGCATTCAGCAATACTTTTTCCAGTTGCTTCTCCCGCTCCTTCCAGATTTTTTCCATTTGCATTTTTTCTTTTATGATGGCCGAATGCATGGAGGTAAAGCCCTCCACAATAGCATCCATCTGTTGCCTGAATTCATTGCCCGTTAAAAAATTATAGAGCATCTGCATCTTGTCTCCTTTATTCTCCTGCGAAACCTGCGCTGCGTTTATTTTAATAAGGCTATCTCTTAATACTAAGGCTACGCTTCTCAGCTCCACAAAAGAACAAATCCAAACCCCGTCTTTCATTCCGAAACGATCCATATCACGGGGCATGGTTTCCGTTACAATTACTGCAACATCGGCGCCCTGCGCCCGCATATCGGTTTTAAGTTTTTCTATCCAGTCGCCCCCGAAGGCTTTTGTTCTTTTGCTTTCATAAATTATTTTTCCACACACCTGTCCCAGGTTATTCCTGACGGTTTGTATGGCATCCGCTCCCCTCACTCCTTTTGCTACTTCATCAATTGTATCATAAGGAAAAGCATTTTTCAACATCTCTTCCAGCGCCAGTTCCTGCACTTCTCCCTGAAGTTGCATAGAGCCTTGTTCTGTTTTTTTCCTTAGTTCCTCTACCAATTTTTTTTGATCATCTAATTGCTTCTGTAATTCAGCAGCCTTCATCTGCTCGTCTGCCCGGGTTTTTTCAGTAGCATCCTGTATTTTTTTAAGCAATTCCAGTTCAAATTCTTCTTTTCTTCTACTCAATTCATTCTCTTTTTCTTTTAGTATCAGTTTTGCCTTTTTTTCTGCATTTTCTTCTGCTACTTTCTTCAGCTCCTCCTCCTTTTCCAAAAAGCGCTGTTTCATTTCCATTTCAGCTGCTTCTGCTCTTTCTTTCAGTAATTTTTCCCTTTGCTGTAATTCAAATTCCCTGGTTTTAATGAGCTTTACCTCTTCCTGCCTCGATTTATTTTCCTCTTCCAGTGCTTTTAATTTATAGTCGTACTCCTGCAGGGTTTGTTTACGGATTTCCTCCTCCTGTTCTTTCTTCATTTTTGCCAGGTCGGTCTTGTACTTCTCATTGAGGCCTGCCCTGGTTTCTTCAATTTTTTTGGCCTTTTCAACCAATTCCAACTCTTTTTGCCGGTACAATTCCTGCTGACGCTGGGCTTCAGTAGCGTATTCTTTCCTGAGTTTCTCCCGCAAATCATTTTCTAATACCGACTCCACAGAAAACTCCTGATAACAATGCGGGCATTTGATATGTGAAACAGTTGATGACATGTTACATGAATATTCAATAATGAAGCAAATTACTCAATTTTTTGCGAATGGTGTTAAAGCCTTATCAACAGGGCTTCACCAACAATTGGGATACCTTTCCGGAAAAAACACCCCGGTAATTTTTAAGAAAAAATGGACTTAAAACACGATTAGGAAAAAAGATAATCACAAATAATTTATAGCTTTGGAAGGCAAAAAAAATGAAGTGATATGATCAGTAATATACAGGAGTACCAGTTGGCTTACCAAAAATCTGTTGAAGAACCGGAAAAATTCTGGGAAGAAATGGCTCATGATTTTTTATGGAAGAAGAAATGGGATAAGGTATTGGAGTGGAATTTTACGCAACCCGATGTGAAATGGTTTATTAATGGCAAACTCAATATCACCGAAAACTGTTTAGACAGGCACTTGCCCCATAAGGCGAATGATATAGCTTATTATTGGGAACCCAACCACCCGGAAGAAAAAGCAGTAAAACTTACCTACGCTCAACTGCACCAGCAAATGTGCAGGCTGGCCAATGTGTTAAAAAAACAAGGCGTAAAAAAAGGCGACAGGGTATGTATTTACCTTCCCATGATACCGGAAGCCGTTATAGCCATGCTGGCCTGTGCCAGAATCGGAGCCATACACAATGTAGTGTTTGGTGGTTTTTCCGCCTCCTCTTTAGCAGGGCGCATACAGGATAGCGATTGTAAATTAGTTCTCACCAGTGATGGTGCTTATCGCGGAGCCAAAGATATTCCGCTTAAAAAGGTAGTAGACGAAGCGCTGGAAGTATGTGCCACCGTTGAAAAGGTTATTGTTTACCAGCGAACAGGCACAAGCATAACCATGAAAGCAGGCAGGGATTTATGGTGGCACGAAGAAATATCAACTGTAAGCGATGCTTGCCCGGCAGAAGAAATGGACAGTGAAGACATGCTCTTCACTTTATATACCTCCGGAAGCACCGGAAAACCTAAGGGTGTGGTACACACCTGCGGCGGGTATATGGTTTACACCAAGTACACCTTTGAAAATGTATTTCAATACCGGCCAGGTATGATATACTGGTGTACCGCAGATGTAGGCTGGATTACAGGGCATTCTTATATTGTTTACGGGCCTTTGTTAGCCGGGGCAAGCTCTGTGTTATTTGAAGGAGTTCCAAATTTCCCTGATGCAGGAAGATTTTGGCAGACCGTTGAT
>JACCDP011407536.1_pt1 | contig 26574 bp, 31 predicted proteins | sample 7445841 | NCBI WGS metagenome assembly JACCDP01 (sample SAMN15323441, study PRJNA562643) | freshwater metagenome | isolation source: river surface water | place: USA:Blue River Watershed | collected 2017-08-17 | reverse complement strand
CTGCCCCTACACCACCGGCGCGCCTGTTAGCACCCGACCCCCGGGGTGGGCCCAACGGCCTGACGCCCCCGCCCCCCGCCTTACCACCTGCTCTTACAGCAAACCCAATTTCTGACCCATACACACCCAAAAAGTAAAAAAAGCAGTACACTAGATATACACACGTTAGGAGATGCCATGAAAGGCCCCCTGGAATCGCTCTGGGCGATTGCGTACACCGCTCTTGTTTGGTCAGCAGCGTGGGCATTGCTCGGTTTGTTGGCCCGTTTCACCACCTGGCTGTTCTGCCTTGGCTACGGATGCACCCCATGAAGCGCTGGAACCTCTTTCTCCCCGACGAATTGATGGCCGAGCTCAAGACGCTGGCCCAAAGACGCGACGTTTCGGCTGCTGACGTGGTCAGAACGGCCTGCGAGAAGTACCTGGCAGCGGTCAAAAAGGCCGAACAGGCCCGCCTGGAAGCTGAAAATGCCTCTTGAGGACATGGAAATAGGGGACCAACCCCTCGAATACCCCCCAAAACTGGCCTCTTTCCCCCAAATTTCGGAGGAAATGGTCGCCAGCCTGGCGCTGGGGATGGAAGACGACCTGGTCGTGGCTGCTCGCCACGGAATGAGCGTCGAGGACTACCGGGAGCTCGAAAAACAGCCCTGGTTCCAGCTCACCGTGGCCACCAAGCGGGCCGAATTCGAGAAAAACGGGGTCACCACCAAGGCCAAGGCCGCCTGGATGACGGCGGATCTGCTCGATAAGGCCTATCTGATGGCCGCGGACAACAACGCGAGCTTTGGCCAGGTGCTCGAGGCCATCAAGGTCTTCTCCAAGCTCGGTGGGCTCGAGGCCAAGGAGGACAAACAAGCCTCCAACCTGCCGTCCTTCCAGATTTCCATCGACCTGGGTGACCGCACGGTATCGCTGAGCAACACCCCGATGACGATTGACGCTCCGGTGAAGGAGCTGCCCCAGTGAGCGCCTACAAACCGACCCCCACACAGCGCGACTACATGCTAGACCCCGCATACGTGCGGGTGCTGGCGGGCCCGGTGGGCGGGGGTAAGTCCGTCACTTGCGTGCACGAGCTCGTGCGGCTTGCCTGCGGGCAGGCGCCGAACAAAAACAACATCCGCAAGACCCGCGCAGTCATCGTGCGTAACACCGCCGACCAGCTAGCGCTCACGACCCGCAAGACCGTCTTCGACTGGCTGCCCCCGGGGCAGGCCGGACAGTGGAAGGCCGTGGAGAAGACCTTCATCTTGAAGGCCGCCCTGCCAGATGGCACCGTGGTGGAGTCCGAGTGGCTCTTCATCGCGCTGGACACCCCGGACGACGTGCGAAAAGCGTTGTCGTTGGAGACAACATTCCTGTGGGGTAACGAAGCGCGCGAGCTCCACAGCGAGGTGGTCGATGGCCTGCTGGGTCGATTGAACCGTTACCCCTCGATGAAGGACGGCGGGCCGACCCGCTCGTGCGCCTTGTTCGACACCAACATGCCCGACGAGGACACCTGGTGGCACGACAAGATGGAGAACCCGCCGAGCAACTGGGCGATCTACAAGCAGCCCGCGGCCATCGTGCGCCCGGAGCGCTACGCGGAGATGTACGGCGAGGAGCCGTCAGAGGTGCTCGAGGACAAGGACGGCGTGCAGTGGTGCGTCAACCCAGGCGCGGACAACTACGATCACCTGCCCAAGGAGTACTACCCCAACCTGATCCCGGGCAAGACCGAGGACTGGCTGCGGGTGTACCTGCGCTCTGAGTACGGCAGGTCCCTGTCTGGGACCCCGGTCTACGAGAAGACGTTCGTGGCGGACTTCCACGTGGCCGCAAGCCCCCTGCAGCCCATCCGCGGCGACAGCTACCCCATCGTTATAGGAGTCGACTTTGGAAGAACCCCGGCAGCCGTCTTCAAGCAGCGAGACCCGCGAGGTCGCGTCCTTACTCTCGGCGAGCTCACCAGCGAGAACATGGGCATCGAGACCTTCATCAACACCAAGCTCAACCCCTACGTCGCGCAGCGGTTCGCCGGGTGCACGTTTGTGTGCGCTCCTGACCCCGCGGGCTTCGCCAAGCAGCAGCTCAACGAAATGACCCTGGTCGACGTCTTGAAGCGCTCGGGCTACAAGTGCGTGCGGCCCCCGACGAACAACCCGGAGCTGCGCATCCAGGCCGTTGAGCGCTTGCTCAATCAGCAGCTGGAGGGCAAGGCGATGTATCTGATCGACTCGTCGTGCGAGAAGCTGATCCGGGGATTCCGGTACGGCTACCGGTACAAGATCAAGAAGAACGGGGAGATGGAGGACCGCCCGGACAAGAACGAGTTCTCCCACATCCACGACGCCAACCAGTACGCCGACGCCATCATCGACATGGGGGTGCGGGGGGTCGCGATGCAGTCCGGCAGGCGAGAGGTTGCCCGGACGGACTATACCTACTAACACGTATCAGGTATCATAAACTAACTTGTTGTGCAAGGACTTGCTATGCAACCTCTCGGTTTAGCGCCTGCGGCTGGCTCCAAAGTCGTCAACATCGGCGGTGTCATGCCGGTGCGCTCGCTTGCGGACATGATGCGCGAGGAGATGTCGACGGCTGAGGCCATCAAGCGTGCCGACGAGGCAAACAACCAGCCGGTGGTGCAGGGCCTGGTGGGCCACATCAAGAACCACTGGACACTGGCCAAAGAGGCCAAGGAGACGGTTGAGGGCGAGATGCTGAGCGCAGTGCGCGCGCGGCGCGGGGAGTACGACCCGGAGGTGCTCGCCCGGATCAAGAAGCAGGGCGGCAGCGAGATTTACATGATGCTGTTTGCTACCAAGGCCCGACAGGCCAAGGCGTTGCTGGTCGATGTGTTGGTGGGTGCGGGCACCGAGAAGCCCTGGACGATCAACCCGACGCCGGTGCCCGAGCTGCCCCCGTCCGAAGTCAACCAGATCATGGAGGCGGTGTACGCCCAGGTCGCCCAGGCCGAGATGGCCGGGATGCCGATGAGCGTGGCCGATGTTCGCCAGCGCCTGCTCGACGCCAAGATGGAGCTCGAGAACCAGGTCATGGAGACGGCTCGCATCTACGCCGAGCGCGCGGAGAACAAGATCGAGGACATGATGGCCGAGGGCGGCTGGATGGAGGCGCTCGATCAGTTCATCGACGACATGATGGTGTTCAAGACGGCCTTCGTAAAAGGGCCGGTGGTGCGCAACATCAAGCAGCTCAAGTGGATGCCGGGCCCGGACGGCACGTTCTCGCCGACGCCGGTGGCCGAGCGCAAGCTCGAGTGGGAGCGGGTCGACCCGTTCAACATCTACCCGAGCCCGTGGAACAAGTCCGTCCATGACGGATACCTGATTGAGCGGCACAAGCTCAGCCGCACGGACCTCAACGCACTCATGGGCGTGGAGGGCTACAACGACGACGCCATCAAGGCGGTGCTCGATGCGCACGGCACGGGCGGGCTGCACGAGTGGCTCAACGTCGACAACCAGCGCGCCTCGGCCGAAGGGCGCGACAGCCTCGCAGCCGACCAGGCTCGCTCTGACCTGATTGACGCCCTGCAGTACTGGGGCTCGGTGAGCGGCAAGATGCTGCGCGAGTGGGGCATGAGCGAAGAAGAGGTGCCCGAAGAGTCCAAGGAGTACGAGGTCGAGGCCTGGCTCGTTGGCAGCTGGGTCATCAAGGCCGTCATCAACCCCGACCCCTTGAGCCGCCGCCCGTATTACGCCGATGGCTACAGCCGTATTCCCGGTGCGTTCTGGCACAACAGCCTGTTCGACTGCATCCGCGACTGCCAGGACATGTGCAACTCGGCAGCGCGTGCGCTGGCCAACAACATGGGCATCGGCTCTGGCCCCCAGGTGGCGATCAACGTCGACCGCATCCCGCCCGGGGAGAACCTCACCGAGATGTACCCGTGGAAGATTTGGCAGGTCTCGAGCGACCCGATGGGCTCCTCGGCTCCGGCGGTGGACTTCTTCCAGCCGGGCAGCAACGCCAACGAGCTGATGGGCGTCTTCCAGCGCTTCAGCGAACTGGCCGACGAGTACTCGGGCATCCCGCGCTACATGACCGGCCTGGCTGGCGGCGAGGGTGGGGCAGGGCGTACCGCCTCTGGCATGTCGATGATGATCGGCAACGCCTCCAAGCAGATCAAGCAGCTCATCAGCTCCATTGACCTGCACGTCATCGGCCCGGCGGTCGAGCGTGCCTACCAGTGGCTGATGCAGTACGACCCGGACGCGGGGCTCAAGGGTGACTTGAAGGTGATCGCCCGCGGTGCGCTGTCGCTGGTGACCAAGGAAGCCGCGCAGGTGCGCCGCAACGAGTTCCTGGTGGCTACGGGCAACCCGATTGATATGCAGATTCTGGGCATCGAGGGCCGCGCCGAGCTGCTGCGCGAGGCTGCCAAGACCCTCAACATGAACCCCGACAAGCTAATTCCTAGCACGAGCAAGCTAAAAGAGCGCGAGATGCTGGCGCAGATGGCTGCTGCCCAGGCGCAAGCCGCCCCGCAGATGCCAGGTAATGGGCAGGAGTTAGTAAATGGTGCCCCGGTAGTTGATAACTTTCAACCGCAACCCGCTTGACAAGTTAGTAACTAGCGTTGTAAATTAGCCACAGATATGGATCGTGAAGTCGAGCTTGCCCTGTACGGCAGGTTGCTGAGAGAGCCGAAACTCAAGGAGTGGCTCCAGGCCAAGCTAGACGCGGAAGTATCCGTCCTGTTAGTAAATCCCGATGTGGAGGCGTTGCGCAAGGCCCAGGGCCGCGCCCAACTGCTGCAGCACATGCTGGACCTGCTGGACGCAGCCGCTAAGCGATCAGCCTGATCCCCCCGGCCGTAGGGCCGGTATTGCAACCTGAGAAACCCCAGTTAGCGGGTACAGGAGATTTTTGATGGCATTGCCACGTTCTATTCAGGCCCAAGTTGAGCAAGCAAACGCGACGCTCGAGGCGATCAACAAACCGGCGGAACCCCCACCGGAGACCCCTCAAGCCGCACCGCCTGCTGAACAACCCCCTGAAGTAACGCAAGCAGCGCCTGAGCCGACGGTGAGTGAGCCACCGGCGCAAACGCAACCGCAGCCCGACGTCTGGGAGCACAAGTACAAGACCCTGCAAGGCTTGTTCAATCGTGAAGTCCCGGCGTTACAGAGCCAGGTCAAAGACCTGAAGACGCAGCTAGAGATGGCTGTGGCGAAGCTCAACGAGGCAGCGGAAGCGAAGAAGCCCAGTGAGCAGCAACCGGTGGCCGATCCCCGCGACGTCGAGAACTTCGGTTCCGACCTGGTGGAGATGGTGCAGCGCACAGCCGAGCGACTGTTCGGTCGTGCAGCAAGCGACATCCAAGGCCAAGCAGCTCGCTTCGAGCAGCGATTGGCGCAGATTGAGAAAGCCCTCCAGGGCACGACTCAGACTGTTGCCATGACCGCAGAGCAGTCGTTCTTCGACCGCCTGGCGAAGCTGGTGCCGGACTGGGAGCAGATCAATGCGAATCAGGCGTTCCTTGCCTGGCTCGGAGAGGTCGACCCGGTATACGGCCAGCCCCGACAGGTAGCGCTGGACGGCGCTCAGCAGGCGCTGAACGCAGACCGAGCCGCCGCAGTCTTCAAGGCGTTTGCAGCTACCCAGCCCCAGGCCGCCAAGCCCTCCGCCGTGGAGAAGCAAGTTAGCCCGAAAGGTGCAGCAAGCGCTGCTCCAGCTCCTAACTCAAAACCCGTTTTGACGCAAAAGCAAATTGTGGACTTCTACAACGCCAAGCGTCGCGGCGAGTACCGGGGGCAGGAGGCAGAGGCCCAGCGCATCGAGCAAATGATCAACCTAGCCATCGCGGAAGGCCGCGTCCAGTAATAGGCCGGAAACGGTGGCACATGTTTATGGAGTAGCCAAATGGCCGCCGTTTTTCCCGTAACTGGTGCGTTCGCCGCAGGTAACCTCGGTACCACCGACTCGTACTCTGGCAAGTTCATCCCGGCCGTCTGGTCGGCAAAACTGGCCGAGAAGTTCTATGCCGCCTCGGTGTATGGCGAAATTGCTAACACCAGCTGGCAGGGCGAAGTCGCCTCGATGGGCGACAAGGTGTACATCAACACCGCCCCGACCATCACCGTGCAGAACTACTCTGCCGGTGCCTCGCTGAGCTATCAGGTGCCCACGCCCGATATGCAGGAGCTCGTGATCGACAAGGGCAAGTACTTTGCCTTCCAGATCAACGACGTCCTCGAGTATCAGGCCAAGCCGAACCTGATGGACATGTTTGCTGCTGACGCCGCCGAGCAGATGCGCATCGCCATCGACTCCAACGTCGTGTACAACACCTTCGCTGGCGGCGCCGCTGCCAACAAGGGTGCTACCGCCGGCGTGAAGTCTGCCTCGTACAACCTGGGCACCGACGCCTCCCCGATCACGTTGGCAGCCAACAACGTGCTGCAGAAGGTTCTGGAGCTGGCCTCGGTCCTGGACGAGCAGAACGTCCCCGAGAGCGACCGCTGGCTGCTGATCGACCCGCTGACCCGCTCGCTGCTGCTCCAGTCGAACCTGGCCCAGGCCCAGTTCACTGGTGACACGACCAGCCCGGTTCGCAACGGCAAGATCGGTACCATCGACCGTTTCACCGTGTACGTGACCAACCAGCTGCCCAAGGGCGCTGCAGGTACCGCTACCGCGTGGCTGTCGGGCGATGGCGCTGAGAACAGCATCACCACCACCGGCACCGTGGCCAAGCGCCGCGCCATCATCGCTGGTCACAAGAGCGCGATCACCTTCGCCTCCCAGATCACCAAGATGGAGACGGTGCGCAACCCGAACGACTTCGGCGACTTTATCCGCTCGCTGAACGTCTACGGCTTCAAGGTTGTGAAGCCCGAGTCGCTGGCCCTGATGGTCGCGGCCTGATAGGAACTTCCGGGGGCTTCGGCCCCCGGATTCCGGTAGCTTGTTAGCTATTGCCTTCTGATTTAGAATTGCCCGGCCCCATGCCGGGCTTTTCACAGGTGGTGTCGTGGTCCCTCTGACGTCCTTTCTGCCGCGTCTGCTGCCCAACGTGATGGGCTGCTCGGAGCCGCTCGCTTTGCAGGCTTTGCTGGACTCCGCCATCGACTTCTGTGACCAGTCTCTTGCCGTGGTGCAGACGCTCGATCCGGTGACGCTCCCGGCCGGTGTGGGCTCGTTCGAGCTCGACACGCCGAACCAAACAGTCGTCGCCCAGGTGCTCAACGTGTGGTTCGACGGCTACCTGGTTGCGCCGCAGCCGCAGTTCCAGGCTACTGACCTGGCGGGTGCTGATGGCACGCCGCGGTACTACTACGGCCAGGAGCTCGACGAGGTCTACAACATCACGTTTCTGCCCGCACCCGATACGACCGTGCAAAACGGCACGCTTGTACGCGCGGCGCTGAAACCGACCCGGACTGCGACCCAGGTTCCGTCCGTTCTATTCGAGCGCTACCTCGACGCTGTCGTCGCGGGCGCGCAGGCAATTCTGCACGCCGTGCAGGATCAGCCCTACTCCAATGACCAGAAGGCGTTGCTGATGGCGAGAACCGCCAAGAGCAAGGCCAACGCTGCCCGTGTTGATGCGCTCCACGGCCGCGTTGTCTCGTCCATGAGCGTTCAGATGAGGGCCTTCTAAATGGCTATTGCAGCCCAATCCATCATTCGGCGCGTCGTTGAAACGCTGCAGGACACGACCTCGATCCGCTGGCCGGTCAACGAGCTGGTGCGCTACCTCAATGACGGGCAACGCGAGATCGTCATGTATCGCCCCGACTCGATGGTGACCAACGCGACGGTTGCGCTGGCTGCGGGCTCCAAGCAAGCCCTGCCTGCCAACGGTGCAAAGCTCATTGAAGTCGTGCGTAACACCGCGGGCAACAAGCGCTCGGTGCGGCTGACCAATCGCGAGATTCTGGATGCCCAGTCCTCGAACTGGCACAACCTGAGCGGCGTGACTGAAATCCTGCACTACATGTACGACCCGCGCGACCCGACCCGGTTCTACGTGTACCCGCCCGCAGCCGCTGCCGGCGCGTCTCTGGAGATCGTCTACGCGGCCTACCCCACTGACGTGGTCGAGCCCGCCGACGGCGCGCTATACACAGCCGTGACCGGCAACATCGCCCTCCCAGACATCTACGGCAACGTGCTGCAGGACTACACCCTGTATCGCGCCTACACCAAAGATAGCGAGTACGCAGGCAACGCCGCGCGCGCCCAGGCGCACTACGCAGCATTTGCTAACGCACTTGGCATCGAGATCAAGGCCACCGTCGCCGTGGCCCCCAACCCCATCTCTAACCCCAACCGTCCGGGCGCCGCGGTGCAGGCGGCATAACTACAAGCTAGCTATTCATGGACACTCAAGAACCCCTTATCTGGACCAGCCACGGCAATCTGCCCGTATCCACGCTGGTCTACGACACGCGCTGGGAGGACACCCCGGCGTATATCAAGCTCGTTGAAACCTACTCCTTGAATGGAGAGGTGGTGCGAGAGTCCGCCCACGTCTTCTCGAAGCAGGGTGCGTCCATTGAAGGCCAGCAGGCCGTTTTTTGATCTAGGAGAGCAAAATGCCTAACACACAGGCCGTCTGCACGTCTTTTAAGGGCGAGCTTCTGACGGGTACTCACAACTTTGGAACGGCCCCAATCCGCGCTGCGGGTACCGCCGACACCTTCAAGGGTGCGCTTTATCTGGCCTCGGCCACGATGAACGCAACCACCACCGCGTACACCGCGACTGGTGAAGTGTCCGGTACCGGCTACACGGCTGGCGGCAACAACGTTGCCAACGCTACGGCGCCCACGACCTCCGGTACCACCGCGTACTGGACACCGAGCGGCTCGCTGACGTGGTCGAACGTCACGCTGTCCACCGCGTTTGACGCGCTGCTGCTGTACAACAGCACGCAGACCAACAAGGCCGTGGCCGTGTACACGTTTGGTTCGCAGACCGTGACGGCGGGTAACTTCACCCTCACGATGCCGACCAACGACGCGTCGAACGCACTGCTGCGTATCGCCTGATAGGGGGCTGCAATGCCGCTGGAGCGCAAGGATCGCGTCAAGGATCAGACGCAGACGACCGGCACGGGTTCTGTTGTCATCGACGGGGTAGCCCCTATTGGCTACCGCACGATTGCAGCAGCGCACACGACCGGGATGGACATTCGCTACACCATCATCAATGTCTCCGGCACTGAGTGGGAAGTGGGGCAGGGTGTCTGGACGTCTGCGACCGATACGCTGACCCGAGTCACGGTCTTTGCTTCCAGCAACAGCGGCGGCCTCGTCAACTTTTCTTCTGGAGCCAAGGCCGTGTTCTGCGGCCCGACTGCCACCGACCTAGATGAGGGTGTGACGTTGGCCCAGCTTCACGCGGTAGCCGTCAGCTTTTAAGGAATACCCACCATGGCAAAGACTTTTACTGCGCCGTTTGCGCAGACCCCCAAGACGGCGACCGCTGTTGCGACCGCGGTTGCAGCCAACCTGGGTACGGATGCGCCAACCAATACTGTTTTGTTACTGACCGCAGGTGCCGACGGCGCGATTGTCACTCGCCTGCACGCTATGCCAAGAGCGACGGTTACCGCTTCGAGCTTACTGCTGTTCCTTAGCAAGGACGGAGGTACGACGCTGCGCCTGATCGACTCCGAACTGATGGCCGCTTACACCTTTGCGGTAACAACCGCGGTTCCCGAGACCGGCTTCGCAAACTACTCTGAATCTTCTCCGCTGCGCCTCGAGGCGGGGGACCGGCTGTACGTCGCCACTCAAGTGGCGCTGGCCGGCGGTATTGTGTTCCGCGCTGAATACACTGACTTCTGATGACGCTTCGCCGGTCAGGAAAGCCTTACAAGGCCTCCGCTGGCGGCTTGACTCCGCACGCCACTACGCGCCAGAACCTGGCACCCGGCCTGCCCGGGGTTAAATCCCGGGTGGCTCGGGGAGAGTCCTCCTACACCGCAGCAGGCAACTATCAGTTCGTTGTCCCCCCGGGGGTTTTTTCGATTTCAGCGGTGTGTATCGGACATGGCGGAACCCCCCCTACCGACTCAGGAAGCATCGGCGGCGGCGGCGGCGGCCTCTCGTACCGGAACGACATCCCTGTCCTACCCGGCGAAATCCTGTTTGTCCGCATCAACGCGACAACCGGGGCAACAATTCGCCGAGATAACAACCTCTTCGGAGAGCTGTTAGTGGGTGCGTCCTCCGGGCGCGGCGTACAGCCTGGCGCTCCCATCGTTGGGAGCGGTTTCGGGGGCGGTACCGCATCTGGGACAGGCGGCGGCGGGGCTGCTGGCTACGGCAGCGGCGGGTCTACCACTGCGGCGGTTCCTTCGGGTGGTGCGGGCGGCGGCGGCGGGCCAACCGGAACGTATTCCGGCGGCGGCGGCGGGGTTGGCTTGACCGGGATGAATTCGTCCTGGGTCGCCCCAGCAGCAGGCACTGGGCGAAACGGCGGTCCTGCGGGTATTGGTGGCTCTGCCGGCAGCGCAGGCGCATGTACTGGCGGCACCTGCTGTACGTTCTTCCAGGGCGGTGCAGGCGGTGCTTACGGCGGCGGCGGCGGCTTTGGTGCCAACTCAGGCGGTGCTGGCGGCTCGGGCGGTATTCGGATCATCTGGCCGGGCGAGCTTCGCTCGTACCCTTTCAACGCGGCGTGATCATGGAATACGCAATCAACGTTACAGCAGCAGGCGAGCCCATCGGGTTTCCGATGTCCCTCGAGAACCTGCGCTACCTGTACCCGGACATCTCGCTCGACGCGCTGCCCCCAGGCATGGAGCCGTTCGTGCACGTGTCGTGGCCGCAGGTTGGGCCTTATGAGGTCGTGGAGGGTGAAGGAGAGATTGGCCGAGTCGACGGCGTCTTGCAGGAGGTATTCACCGTCCGCCCCATGACCGACGAAGAGAAAGCCGAAAAGATCGCTCTCGCCTTGGCCGCACCGCACCCGGATGGTTGGGTGTTTGACTACGACAAGTGTGGATGGCGCCCTGTTCTGGACCAACCGGGGAGTGAGCCTGATGTTATTGGCTGAACAGTTCGCTCTGGGTGACCTGCGCGGGGTCATGTACACGTTTGAGAAGTCCGGTGAGGTGCTGGAGAAGCACATCCACGACGAGTCCAACGTACACATCACCATCGTCGCTCGCGGCAAGGTTCGCATCCAGTCGCACGACTGGAACCGGCTTGCTGTTGCCGGCCAGCTCGTAGACCTGCGGGCGGGCGAGCCGCACGAGATCGTCGCGGTCGAAGACGGCACGCGCATCTTCAACATCATCAAGAAAATGGGCGGCGGCACGCTGGCGGCGGAGGGCGCAGGCATGACCCAGGGCCAAGACAACAGCGCAGCCGAGACGCCAGAGCTCCCCGCTCTGGAGTGGCCCAACCTGTAACGCCGGGAGGAGTGCGCCGTGGCGTTCGGGACTCCCGTACTAGGAACGGTCGCCTACGGCGGCGGAGGGAACCTTTCTGTTCCTTATCCGGCAGGCATCGTCGCGGGCGATGCGCTGGTTTTGATATTGGGCACAAAGGCAAGCGGCGGCAGCGTAGACCCAACGTATAGCGCTCCAGCCTTCTTTGGTGCAGCAGCATCCGATGGTTTGTTCGGCTTCGGCAACAACACCGGCGGCTACGGCACGACGCTCGGCATTGACTTCGGCAACACAACAATAATTGCTTGTGGCATAACTGCTTTGGGCACCGAGACGGGCAGTGTGTCCGTGTCGATTACCAACAACAACGTAACTTGGGGCGTCATCGCCCACATTCCGCGCAGCCCCTCGTCCACAACGCCGCTGTCGTTTTATTACGAAGTTGGGCGAAGACAAACCGCGCCAACAGTTGACGTCTCCTTCCAGACGACCCTCAACGTACGGACGACCACAAACGGAAAGATTGCAGCTGGTGACGTAGCGTTGTGGGGCATGTGCATCCCGACGGACGTCACCACGCCTGCACAATTCTCTGGTCACTCCGCAACCGCTCCCGGCGCCACATTCGGCACAGCCACAGAATTAGGTGAACCAGACAGCTCCAACGGCCAAGACATTGGTGGTTATCTTGCGTGGGCCAACGTAACCGCAGGCTCCGCTACTGGCGCTTCGTCGGTGAACGTGACCGCCACCGGCACCGTTACTGGCGTGCGCGGGCCGTTCGTAATGGTGGTTGTGCGTGAGCCGCCGATTGTTACTGTTGACCTTACCGGGGCGACGGCAACCGCGCAGCACGGCAGCCTCACGGAGACGGCGGAGAACGAACTAAGCGGCGTTCAGGCCGCAGCGCAGAGTGGCTCGATTGTTGCAGCCACTAGCTACGGTGTGGAACTCACCGGCGCGCAGGCGGATTCCCAGAGCGGGGTTCTATCTGAGACAAGCAGCGTTGCGTTGTCTGGAGCGCAGGCTGCCACTGCGTCGGGTTCGGTCAGCGAGTCAACGTCCCCTTCTTTGGCAGGCGCTTCGGTGTCGGCGGATGCGGGCGATGTAACGCAGACTTCTTCGGTTGGTCTCAGTGGTGCTGAGGCGCAAGCCGAGAGTGGCTCAATCCTGCTTGACGCCCCGAGAACGGGGGAGTCCGGTTACGGCGGCACCACTTACGGCGAAGCGCCATACGGCGGCTCGTATGTACCGGAGCTCAACAGTTACGCCGCTCTGACTGGCGCTGCGCTCACCTCGACTGGCGGATCGGTCGCAGTAGGGGAGAGGTTGCTCGCACTCACCGGGGTGCAGGCGGCTGTTCAGCGCGGGACCGTCACCGCCAGCCCGACTCAGTCTCTGTCGGGCCTCGGGGTGCAAGCTCAGTCTGAGCCACTTACCGCCAGCACCAGCAGGAACATTCTTGGTCAGTCGTCTTCGTCGGCGACTGGCTCGGTATCGGAAACCAACGACAACTTCCTTGCCGGTGTTCAGGCGTCGGCACTCTCCGGGTCCATAGCCACGACGTCACGCACGGTCGGCCTGATTGGCGTATCGGCCACTGCGTTTCTTGGCGCGTCTGACGACGACCGCACGTTGTCGCTGACCGGCGCTCAGGCTACTGCGCAGACCGGAACCGCGAGAGCCGCTAATGCCCAGCCGTTGACCGGCAACGAGGTTTCCACCGAGTCTGGCTTGCTTGCCGAAAACACCAGCAAAGCGCTGGTGGGCCAGTCGGTTACGGCTGCTCGAGGCGCGGTTTCTGAGACGAACGAAGTTGACTTGGCTGGCGCCGAGAGTTCCGCAGTCTCCGGCATCGCCCGCAACACCACGACGATTGGCCTCATCGGCGTCTCGGCTACCGCCTTTATTGGCGCATCCGACGATACGAGAACGGTTGCGCTCACCGGCGCGGCATCTACCGCCGCAGCAGGCAACCTCGGCAAGAGCTACGCAATTCCGGTTGCTGGCTCGGAGATTTTTGGGCTCGACGGCAACGTCTCTAACTCCCTGTCGCGAGCAGCGACTGGAGCGGCAGCGCCCACCGCAGCGGGTGCACTGGCTACGGCCAGGGCTCGAGACCTCTCCGGCCTTGAAGCGGACGTTTCTGTCGGCTTGTTCACCGACGGAGTTGCTGTCGCCCTCTTCGGTGCAGGCCTTTCTGCTGCGAGCGGCAGCATCGCCGACTCGTTTGCCTCCGTATCGCTTAGCAGCGCACCAGCGTTCGCGGTTACCGGGCAAATCTATCCGCTGGCGCCACCGATTGGAGAGGCGGGCTACGGCGGTCTGACATACGGCGAAGCGCCTTATGGCGGCGATATTCTTATCGTCCAGAACATCGTCGAGCAGGCTGCCGGTAACGAAGCGGCTGTCGATCAGAGCTCGCCGACAGCAGGCAACTCGGTTGCGCTTCCAAGCCTCTCGGCCGCCGTAGCCCTGTCGAGTGTCCAGGCAGCTCGGGTTGTATCCGTCACCGGCCAAGTGGCGCTTGCTCAGACCGGGGCTGCTTCGGCAGCCGCCTCGAATGCCGTCTCAGGGGTCTTGGCGCAACCGGAGACTGGTTTTACTGCCGCAGGTACAGCGCGCGCGGTAAGCAGCGCGGCGGCTACGGCTCAGCAGTCGTCCCCAAGCTCGTCCTTGGAGGTGGGGCTCGTCGGCGTCTCGGCGACGGTCGTACTCAACGGCACCGAAGACTCCAGCCAGGGCGTGCTGACCGGCCAGGCGGCGGTTGGCGTCGCGGGCAACCTTTCTGGAAGCAGGGCTGTGGCCCTGTCTGGAGCCTCGGCGTCTGCGGTTGCTGGCTCTGCCGTTGCCGAGGTGCAGGGGATTGCGGCTGGCGTATCGGCTTCGCTGCAGACCGGCTCTATTTCCAAAGCCGCTGCCGTTGGCCTTGTGGGGAGCGCTGCCGTAGCACAGGCAGGCGCAGCGGGCGCTCAGGTCGACTACTACGCAAGCCTTACCGGCCACCAAGCCCTAGCAGCTACTGGAAACGTCAAGGCCGCGTCGGCAGTAACTCCCGTCGCCGCGACAGCAGTTGCTTCCCCGGGCAACCTGGCTGGCCAAACGCAGCGTCAAATCCCCAACGGCGCAGCAGCTACCGTTCAGACAGGCCAAGCGACCGGAAACGTCAGCGTTGCGCTCTCCGGCCAGCAGTTCGGCACCCAGACGGGGTCTCTTGGCCTTACCCGGACGGCCTCAGCCTCCGGTGCGCAGGCGCCGGTGCTTCTGAGTAGCCCGACCGCCCTCCACACACGCACTGCGACGGGCCAGTCCGCCGCGGTTGCCCAAGGGGCAGTCGAGTTTGCCAAGTTCGCTTTGCTGTCAGGGGCGTCAACCGCACCTCAGACGGGCGGGCTTGCAAGCCAGCGCGTAGTTGGCAGCTCTGGCCAAGCAACGTCAGTTAGTGCCGGTAGCAGTGGCGTTCAGATTGCGTTTACCCCCTCCGGCCAGGCAGTCGTTCTGGAGGGCGGATCGGTCACGTTCCGCTACTTCCCCGCGCGGGCGTTCGAGCCCGGGCTGCGCACGGCCCGGGTCGTTGCAGAACCTAACGACGTCACCCTGGAGATACCGCGCTCGGTCCTCGTGCCGCTGCAGGTTATGGAGGTGCTGGTGCCGGTTGACATACATGCCGTCCTGGTACCGGGAGCAGCAAACCGGGTAATAATTCCTAACGACGACGATGAGGTGCTTATATGAGCGGAATTCTCGGAAAATTTACGAAACAGCCCGCTGACGTGCTGGATTACGACTTCGACTACAGCGACTGGCTAGCAGATCGTGCCGATACGATTTCTTCGCACACCGTGGTGGCTGAAGCAGGCCTTGCGGTCGTGGAGTCGATTGCGATCAACGGTGTCGTGAAAGTGTTCTTGTCCGGCGGAGTGGATGGCGGCAGCTACAAGGTGACTTGCACCGCTATCACTACCGGCGGCAGGACCAAGCAGGCCGAGATCACGATCAAGGTCAAAGAAGTTTGACGTGCGCCGCTACGCCCTCCAGATTCTGATAGCAGTTGATCAGCTGCTTTGTGCACTTTTGGGTGGGTGGGCAGATGAAACTTTGTCCGCTTATGCCTGGCGAAAAGAGCAATCTGGGAGCAAAATTGGACGAATTGCCAGGGGAGTTGTTGACAGACTTTTTCTGGTTGCTACCGGGGAGGTAGCACATTGTTATAACGCCTACGAGGCGGAGCGGCGACGAGCGCAGCTACCCCCGGAGTTGCGAATGCCTTGAGGAAGCATGATGAGTATGACCCACGAAGCTGTTAACACCGCGGTTGTCAAGACCGCGACCGCCGCCCAGTATGGTGGGTCGAGTGCGGCTGTCGTCTTTGGATTGACGGCTAACGAATTTGCCGCCTTGGGCGGCCTTGGCATAGCCATCATCGGTTTCTTTGTTAGCTGGTGGTACAAGCACCAACACCTGAAAATCGCCAAGAAAAAGCTCGAGGACGACGAGTGAATAGCCCGCGGGTTGTGCTTGCCAGCTTAAGTCTGTCCGCCGCTGCAATGGTCGGCATAGTCATGCACGAAGGCTACAGCGACACCGCAATTATCCCGGTGCCTGGAGACGTTCCGACAATTGGTTTTGGCACCACTGACGGTGTCAAGTTGGGCGACCGCATCACACCTCCAAAAGCGCTCGCCCGAGCGCTGAGCGATATCCAAAAGTTTGAAGGCGCGCTCAAAAACTGCGTAGCTGTACCGCTCCATTCATACGAGTACAACGCGTATATCAGCCTAAGTTACAACATCGGTAGTAACGCCTTTTGCGGATCGACCTTGGTGCGCAAGCTCAACGCAGGCGACTACGAGGGCGCCTGCAAAGAGATCCTGCGCTGGGACAAGTTCCAGGGCAAACCGCTTCGGGGGCTTACCCTGCGGCGAGAAGCGGAGTACCGCACATGTATTGGCTCCTGAACCCCCGCGTCTGGGTGGCTGCGGTCGTCCTTGTGGCGCTAGGCGCCACACACTTCGCTGCGTACCGCTCTGGCAAGGCCGTGGTTCGGGTCGCCTGGGATCAGGAGAAGGCTGCGCATACGGCCAAGTTGCTCGCGCAAGAACAATCGTTTCGCAAGAAAGAACAGGCCCTGGTCGCGGCCCGGTCCGCAGCGGAGAAGCAATATGCAGATCAAAAACGCAAGGCGGCTACTGCTGCCACTGACGCTGACACTGAGCTTGGTCGGCTGCGCGACACCCTCGCCGAGCGTGACCGCGAGCTCGCCAGTTCAGATTCCGCCGCCTCCGCCCGAGTTAATGGAGGAGCCCGACTTGAGCGCGAGCTACTCGGGCATTGTGCGCAAGCTCTTACAGACCTGGCAGCAGAGGCTGACCGATTGGAAGCGCGGATCGTAGGGCTGCAGGGCTACGTTAGGGGTGTTTGCCAAAACGGAACCGCCGTAAAATGACCTGTTAGGAGATACCCCGTGCCAGTCATCAAGTTCGACAATTTCGGCGGCGAATTTCCGAGCGTCTCTCCGCGCAACTTGCCGCCGGGGGCCGCTCAGGTTCACCGCAACCTGTACTTGTTGACAGGGGAGTTTCGCCCGCTCAAGACCGATACCAACGTCGCAACGACTACCTCCGGCACCAAGACGCTGCACCGGTTTGCCCGTGCAGCCGATGGCTCGTTTAACCAGACGTTTACCAGCGGCTGGATCACCTCGACGGGGGAGCGCAGCTACGTCAAGGGCCAAATCAATGACGAGCGCACGGAGCGCACGTATTACACGTTCGATGACGGCTCGGCCCGCCCGCGGATTACGGATGTGAACGGCTCTGACCGCGTGCTTGGCGTACCGCGCCCCACGAAGCCAACCGTCACGCTCAACGCAGCCGATGAGCTCACGGCCGAAGAAGCAGCAGTGTTTCTGAACGATGTGGTGGCCGATAAGTTCCGGGCGGCGATCAACTCGTCGATCCAGAGGACCGAGCCGCTGTTTCGCTTTACCGGCAGCACCCCGCTCTCGGGTCCGTACGCGCTCAACAGCCTGCTGCTGCCCAACAACGCGGCGGTACCGGCATCTCGCCAGGCGGAGCACTGGAACCTGTACGCCCAGATCACGACGACGCGGGCTACGGCGATCGGGCTGGACTTGAACCGCGTTAACGCGACGACCTCTGGCTCGAACGTCTACGTCCCCATTACGGCGCTACCTGCTTCGGCAGTGATTGTGCAGGCGACGTTCGATTCGGCCATGGCGGCGATTACGCACCCGGTGACCGGTGCTCAGCTGTTTACGACGGCTACCATCAACCTGCTGCGCACCCGCGCCATCGACGCGCTGGCGCCAAACACCCACGTCAAGGGGAAGCGCGACGAGCTCGACGCGATTACGCGCGAGTTCTACACACTGCTAGCATCGGCGACCGTAACAACGGCCCCGACCGCTCCCGTGCAGTCGAGCTACACCTACGTGGACGTGGAGGCAGGCAACATCACTCGGTCGCTTCCGGCGACGCCTACTGGGCCCGAATATGTGTACGACGGACTCAGCGACACCTACATTCGGGCTACCGCGTGGAGAAACTACGACACCGCGGTGGCGAGCTACACCGCTGCGCTGAATACGTACAACACCAGCCTGCCCACCTATCAGAGCTCTAGCGGCACGCTCAACGACCGCGTTGCTGAGCTACAAGCCCGAGCACTGGCGGCTACTCAGGAGATCGAGACCACACTCACGAACGTGCTGGTGCAGCTCACGCAGGCAACCAACGCCCAAATTGCAACCTTCCTGGATGCGCTGGGAGGCCTGTCAGCCCTCGGTATCTACACGGTTGAGCGGGATGTCCAAGCGCGTTACTACGTGGTGACTTTCGTGACGGACTGGGGCGAAGAATCGCAGCCCAGCCCGGTGAGCGACCTCATCGAGGCCGATGCGAACGACACGGTGACCGTTGGCAGGCCCTCGTCTTCAAGTGCGGAAACGTACGCCGCCCGGAATATCGCCTACTGGCGCATCTACCGCAGCAACACCGGCAACGAGAACTCCGCTTTCCAGTTCGTCGCCGAAGTCGGTATTGCGACATCCAGCATTACCGATAACACCAAAGCGTCTGGCCTTGGGGAGACTTGCCCGACCGTGACCTGGGCGGAGCCGCCGTACCGCGCCGACAACGAGTCGACCCAGTATCCGAAACCGGTGGTCGGCACGAACCCCTACTTGCGCGGGCTGGTCGGCATGCCCAACGGCATCATGGCCGGGTTCTTCGACAACACGGTGGCGTTCAGCGAGCCGTACGTGCCTTACGCCTGGCCGGTCGAGTACCAGATTTCCACCGAGCACCCCATCGTGGGGCTGGGTGTCTTTGGCCAGACGCTCTTTGTCGGCACGACGGGCAACCCGTACTTCATCAGTGGCGCGGACTCTGCGTCGATGAGTGCTCAGAAGCTTGACTCGAACCAGTCCTGCGTATCGCGCCGCTCCATCGTGTCGGTGCAGGGCGGAGTGCTGTATGCCTCGCCCGACGGGTTGTGCGTTGCAGACTCTGGCGGCGTGCGTGTCGTGACCGCCTCGCACTACACCCGAGAGGACTGGCAGGCGCTGGTGCCCTCGAGCATGTTCGGGGTCGAGCACGAAAACGTCTACTACCTCTTCTACAACAACGGCACGGCGGGCTGCCTGACGTTTGACCTGCAAAGCAAAAAGCTCGGTCGCATCGAGCTCTCGGCGACTGCAGCGTTCGTCGATAAGCTTAACGACACGATGTTCGTTGCTAACGGCACCAACATCCAACGGGTCTACGGCGGGGCGACTAACCGCACGGCGCTGTGGGAGTCCGGCCGCCTGGTGCTGCCCGCCCAGGCGGGCTACGCGTGGGTCAAAGTCATGGGTGACCAGTCTGTGGGCAGCCCGGTGACGGTCAGGTGGTACGGGGACGGCACCCTTATTCAGACGATCGCGCTAACCAGCACGGATCCAGTGCGGCTTAAACCCGGCAGATACCTTGAACACGAACTCGAGGTTGAGTCGCAGGCCCGGGTCACGCAAGTCATGCTGGCTGGCGACACCTCGGAGTTGAAGGGCATATGACCCGAGACACGGGCCCCGCCCGACTGCCAGCGCTACCCGCGGTCCGCAGCGATGACCCCGCCCTCAAGCGGTGGATCGACGCCGTGGCTGAACGTCTGGAGGTGCGCGAAGGCTCGCGTGGCAACGCCGCTGAGAAGTCGGTTACTAAGCGTGAGCTTGACGCAGTGCAATCAGCGGTCAACGCGCTTTCTTACCTGACCGAGCCAAAGACTGCCACGGCGGGGCAAACCATTATCGACTTGGGGCCGGGCCTTCGTGCGGTCGTACCGGTCACTCAATTTGCGACCGCGATTCTCCAAACCGATCTGTATCGAGACTTGAACCGTCGGATCGACGACCCGGAGCGCTTCAATTGGCTGTCGTCCGAGTTGCGCTCACTGGTAACCCGAAGCATTGCAGCTGAGGCTGCGTTGCGGGGCGCAGATATCCGTCGCGCCGAAGTCCGTATCGAAGACGTCAACCGCTCGGTGGCCGCGCAGATTACCGAAATTACGTCTGCCCTGGGCAGTAACGCCGCGGGCATTCGGCAAGTGGAGGCGACCTACGTCAGCACTGCCACTGCGCAGGCTACCCAGATTACGCAACTCGAGGTTAGCCTCGGCAACTACTACCAAGATGGCACTGCAGGACGCGCCTCGTTGGAGCAGACCCTAGGTGTCGGAGCAAACCCCACAAGCGGGCTGCTGGCGCAGTACACACTCAAAGTGTCAGCTGGCGGGGCACTTGCCGGATTCGGAATCGCTGCGAGCGAAGTCAATGGCACCCCAAGCAGCGCCTTCATCATCCAGGCAGATAAGTTTGCTGTGGTGTCGACGACCTATACCGGGGGGCTGACGACTACTCCGACTGTGGCAAATGTCCCGTTCGGAGTTGACGCAAGCGGCATTCACCTCAACAGCAGCGCTGTCTACATCAAGACCGACACCAAGGTGGGCAGCAATACTGGCCCCACACTCAGCCAGGGGCTCCGCGGCTCGCTAAACGTCAGCGCTGTCGGCACGGCCTGGAGCGATACAACTGCACGTCAGGCCATCTGGACCGCTCTTGGTAACGCCGCGTCGCCGTCCAATAATAACCACCTGGTCATTGGCGATACGGTCACGATTGCCAACAGCACCACCCCTCCGACGTTTGTGCAAACTCGGTATTGGAGTGGCTCTACCTGGGTGTCCCTCGGCGTTGTCATCGACGGTAACTTGCTAGTCAGTGGGACGATTAGCGCGGACAAGATTGGTGCTAACCAGATCACCGCCGCGAAAATCAACGGCCAGAACCTTGTCATTTTTGGCGGCTCGCATTCCGCAACGTACGGCTGGCCTGCTTCGGGCGGTGGTTTCCACCTGAGCAGCAGCGGCTTGCTGCTGGGCAACTTCAACACCGGCTCGTACTTCCAGGTAAGCGCGGCCGGCGCAGTGACGGCCCCTGGGTTCTCCATTAGCGGCGGCTCAGCCACGTTTAGCGGCACGCTGTCTGGCGCCATCGTTAACACCGCCCAGATTGTCGGTGGGGCTGCAAGCTCCGCATTTTCAGCAACGTCTACTGCTGGCGTGGCCACTGTCAACCTGAGTGTGACGGTCCCTACTGGGGCCAGTGCAGTGCTAATCAGCTACTACCTCGGGCCTACCTATGTGGATAACAGCGGCGGGAAGTACGGCGGCACGGTCACCGGTCCTGTGCTGACCGACCTTTCGATTGTTGGAGTCGGCAATACCGGAGCGATCATCATCGGTCCGGGCGCTGGTACGTACACGCTCACCTGCACGCGAGCCTCGTTCGACCCAACGTCAACAATGCGATTGAGCGCACTGGTGCTGAAACGATGAGTCACTTTACCGTTTACAACGCGGCCGGAGCCATTATTCGCTCGGGGCAATGCCCGCCTGAATACGTATCGAGCCAGGCCGCTGAGGGTGAGTTCGTTGTAGCTCAGGAGTCCGACCCGGAAAAAGACGCGGTCAACCCGGCAACGGGCGAAGTGATCCGCGGCGGCAAACCCCCGGCGCCTGTAGACATGGATTACCGGCGAGCAAGGTTCGATGCCTACCCGCCCATCGAGGAGCAGTTCGACATGCTCTGGCATGCCATGGATGAGAAGCCCGCGCTTCGCACCGAGCCGTTCTACAGCGCCTTGAAGGCGGTGAAGGACGCCTATCCGAAAGACAACTCGGTGGTGCCCGGGTCTGTCGTTATCTACCCGGTTGACCCATGAGAGACATTCGCGGTCGCTACGAATCTGGGCCCGTGCGCGTCAAGGAGCACGTGGCTTTCGGCTGGAAGGTGCATCAGCACAACATGGACGTGGGCACGAAGCTGCACACGACGGCCACACGGGAAGTCCCGCGCAACGAAGCTCCCAACCTCACGCTGTACGTGCGGGGCAGGGCAACGTTTACTCAGGAGACGGGGCGCAGTTTCCCGGATCGCATCCCCGGCATGTACTCGGGAGACCGGCCGAATACGCCAGCAGGCCGCTGCACCCACACGGCCATCGAGCCGCTGGAGTTCTGGTGCATCAATCGCACGGCCAACCGCGGGGTGTTACCGACGGTAACGATTCTTCGAGTCGCTGCGGGGCAGAGTTTTACCCCGCCCGCTGGGCAGCGGGTGCTGCTGTGCGCAGGCAAGCTGGGCTCCAAAGTATCAGGCGATGCGTTTGTCGCCGACGGCCAGCCTCTGGTGGCGGGCGAAGACAGCTACGGGTTCTTGTTCGGAGGTGACCGTGTTTAAGCACGCAGGATGGCACGTCGGTTTTGGCTACCTGATCGGGCTCGTCGGCATCGGCGTCGGCCTGTGGCTTGCGGTAACCGGTCAGGTTTACTGGGGCTGGCTGCTGCTGTGGCCGGTCGTTCACACGCTCAACACCGTCATGGTGTCTGCCGGTCTGCACCGCTACTTCTCCCACGGCGCATTCAAGACCACCCCTTTCTGGCACAAGTTCATGGCGTACTACAGCGCCACGATGCTCTACGGCTCCCCCTACGCCTGGGCGACTGCGCACGTAACGCACCACGTCCACTCCGACACCGACCTCGACCCGCACGAGGTCAACTGGAAGTACATGCTCTTCAAGCAGTTCCGGGATGTCCCGATGGTGATGGGCCGCTTCAAGCGCATGGTGGGCGACCCGACGCTGGACTTTGTCCACCGCTACTGGTTCGGCCTGTGGGCGGGGTTTGCCGCAGTGCTCTTCCTTATTTCTCCGACGGTGTTCCTGTACGGGTACCTGATGCCCCTGGGTACCGCCCAGTTGTTCGGCGTGATCCACCAGCTCTTTAGTCACCGCCGCGAGGGTGGGGCGCGCGATCTGCCCTGGCTCGAGTACGTGTTCCCGACCGGCGGCGAGTGGATGCACAAGAACCACCACGACCACCCGGGGCGCAAGAAGTTTGCGACTGCCTGGTGGCATTTGGACCCCGGGGCGACCTTTATCCGCCTCATCGAAAAGCGGTAAGTGTGTATGTAGTTACCTAGGTGACATGTTCACCCTGTTAGCGCATAATTCGGCACCTGTCAAACACTAGGTACTAACATGTCTCAAATCGACAAACTTCTGGCGCTCGGCGCGTATTCCTGCTGCGGCGACCTGATGTGGAAAAACAAGGTGCTGGCGACGTTGCGCGATGGCGAAATGCACCTGACCGATGAGGGTAAAGCGGTGCTTGCGGCTGACATCGAGGATGTGGTGATCAAGTCCGAGACGAAGAAGCCCCGTGCCAAGAAAGCCGAAGACGGCGTCGCAGCCGATGACGACGTTGCTCTAGACGTCTGATGCCCCCTCGGATCATCTCCGACCCAGCACGCGTATGGCACTACGTTCGAGAGCGTGGAGTACCTATCCCAGCCACTGGCGGGATGAAGGGGCTCGGGTTGGAGCGGGACGGCGAGTTAATCGCGGGGGTCATCTATGAAGGCTACACAGGGCACAACGTATGGATGCACGTGGCTACAACCCCCGGCAAGAAGTGGACGCTGGAGTTTTTGCGCTACTGCTTTTACTACCCGTTCGTCGAGCTCGGATGCCGACGTGTTAGTGGCTCTGTCGAGGCAAGTAATACCGAGGCTCGTCGGTTCGACGAGCACCTTGGCTTCAAGCAGGAAGCCGTACTCAAGCAAGCCGCAAGGGATGGCGGCGACGTGATTCTGTACGCGATGTTCAGAGAGGACTGCCGTTATGTCTAGGTGGCACAAACACGAGTGGGACTTGCTCCCCGAGCGCGCTTTCCAGCCACGCGGCTGGAAGGGCGGCATGACCCTGGAAGGCGGCAAAGACCAAGCTGCCCCGGACCCGCGGCTGGGTATCGCGTCGGAAGAGCAGGTCAGGCTCAACCGGGAGATGTACAACGACTACCGGACCATCGACGCGCCGTGGATGAAGGACATCTCCAATCGCGTACTCAGTATCACTGAGGCCAACGCAGGCAGGGCCGGAGCGCTTAGCGACTTCCAGCTCGACCAGATGCGCCGCAACGATGCGCGGTACTGGAACAGTGTCGTGCCGCTCGAGAACGAGCTCATTCAGGACGCTCGGCGGTTTGATTCTGCGGAATACAAGGAAGGCATGGTCGGGCGCGCTATGGCGGACGCCCAGCAGTCTTTCGATCAGGCTCGCGCTCAGGGCCTGCGGATGCAGTCCCGCATTGGTATCAACCCGGCGGATGCCAAGTTCTTCGGCCCGCAGATGGAGATTGCGCAAGCCAACGCGCTGACTTCTGCCGCCAACAAGACGCGCCTCGCAGCAGACCAGATCGGCCTGTCCACCAAGCTGCAGACCTACGGCGGCATCAAGGGCATTGCGGGCCTGGGGGCTACGAACGCGCAGCTGGCCATCGGTGCTATCGGCGCGGGTAACCAGTCGGGTGCCGGGATGACCGGGGCTGCAGGCGCTTACCTTGGCGCCAACAATGCCGCCGCAGGCGTGATGAATCAGGGTGTGGGCGTGGGCCTGCAAGGCTTGAGCAACTACTCCGCGCAGGGCATCCAAGCTGCGCAAGTCAACAACGCTGCTGATCCGTTCGCAACCATCCTTGGCGCAGGCGCGCAGCTTGGCGCCGCCTACCTCGGTCGGTCGGATCGCCGCCTGAAAGAAAACATCGTCTTCGTAGGCACCCACGACACGTCGGGCCTGAACCTCTACGAGTTCAGCTACGTCAACGGCAGCGGCAAGCGCTACCGCGGTGTCATGGCTGACGAGGTGGAGTCGGTCGATCCGCGTGCAGTGGTGTACGACGACCTCGGGTTTGCCATGGTGGATTACGGCCGTCTCGGCTTGGAGCTGGTGGAGGTGTCGGCATGAGCTTCGCGCAAAACTTCGCCCTCGGGCAGAAAATCGCCAAAGGGCTGGTGGATACCTACGACGCTGCCCGCCAGCGCAAAGAGTTCGAGGACATCCAGAACGCCAAGCCCACCTACTCCGAAGGGTTCACGGCGCAAGACGGCGACCAGCTACGGGCTATTGCTTCGGCCAAGAAGCAAGACGGCACGAACTACTACAACGTCAGCGCCAACGAAGACGGCACCTACCGCGTCACGCCCAACTTCCAAGTGCAAAACGACGCGGGCCAGATGGTTGACGCCGCCCCGGTTGGCGTTGGTATGCGCCGCGTGGCGGACTTCATGGGCGGGCGTTACGACGCTGAGCAACTGACGGATTCCAGACTTGAGGGCCTGCGCGCTCGAGCCATGGCGGACGTTATTGCCCGCACCGACCCGATCCGCGGCATCGGTCTGAAGCAGTCGATCAAGGCAAGCGAGCGCGACGACACGCGCTTTGACTGGGAAAAGGCTGACCGCCCGCTGAAAGTCCGCGGCATGGAGCTGCAGGTCTCGAACGCGGAGCGCAATGAGCGACAGGGTGTCCGTACCGAAGGCGTCCAAGACGTTATTGACAGCACGATGAAGCGCCCCATGGCGGAACTCGAGCCGCAGCTTGGACGCCTGAACACCAACAATTCTCCGTACCCGCTGCTCTACACCGGCAAGGACAAGAACGGCTACACGTTCCTGAAGACCGATTCTGACGGCAACCCGACCGGCCAGCTGAAACTGACCGAGCCGCAAGTGCGCCAGCTGGCTGCTGCTCAGGCGCTTTCCGAGGGCGGGTTTGGGGCTGAAGCGCTCAATTATTTGACCACTGCGAACAAAGACATCGCGGAGATGGTCAAGGGGCTCAACGCTCAGGCCGCAACGGTGTCGACCTCGCAGAACCAAGCGCTGCGTTACGGCAACGCGGACGCAAACGACGCTGCAAGGCTCAAGCTTGCGCAGGCAGACGCCGACCGCCGCAAGCTCTACACCGACTTCCAGATGAACCGGGCGCGAGCGCAAGACGCGCGCGAGCGAGCCGCGCTCGACTACCAAGGCAAGATCGACGGCGTGCTCGAGGGTTACCAGGCGGCTACGTCGCTGTTGGCCAATAGCAAAGACCCGGAAGAAAAGAAGCGGCTGCAAAACGCCGCGGCCATCTACGCCCGCGAGTACGACCAGCTGCGTGCGACCGCTCCGAAGGGCTTACGCGTTCCGTCGCTGCCGTCTCTCGTGGCTGCTCAGAAGCCGCAAGGCTCGGGGCTCAAGAAGCTCGATGAAGCCGGTGTGCGCTACGGCGATGGCTCGGGCCAGGTGGTGCTGAGTGATGGTCGTGGCGGATTTATCGCTGAGGGCGGCGTGTTGCCCGACGCTCGTACCGGGTTCCTGAAGAAGGCCGGAGTGCCGGACAACCTGATCGGCCAGCTGCCCTGGTCTTCGGACGGCACCGCTGTGGGTTTCCGGGGGCGTGAGTACAACGTCAATGACCCGAAGGACATGCGTGCGCTTGTCAGCGATTACAGCCGCCTTGGGGCAAACGATGCCGCCGTGGAAGAAGCCCAGCGCGACACCCCCGGCAGCCGTCGATCCCTCGCGTTCGGTCCGCGCCTCACCAATCTGCCCAACCCCGACGCACCCAGCATCTACGCGGGCGAAGAGGCGTGGCGGCGATATCGCGAGCGGCAAGCAGCGGGGCTTGCGCGTCAGGGACTGTACGACTACTAAAAGGGTGGACACATGCCGCGCCTGCTCTCGCCGGAAGAGTTCGAAGAAAAATTCGGCAACAGTGTTGTAACTGATGCCTTGCCGCGAGCCGGTCTGGGCACGGCATTTG